>SDBT01008925.1_pt1 | contig 16310 bp, 12 predicted proteins | sample 2277101 | NCBI WGS metagenome assembly SDBT01 (sample SAMN10404973, study PRJNA504765) | marine sediment metagenome | isolation source: marine sediment core GS10_PC15, 103 cmbsf | place: Arctic Ocean: Southern Knipovich Ridge | collected 2010 | reverse complement strand
GTGGGCTGCGACTAACTTCACAAAGTGATTGAACGTGAATGGATAGGTGACAATATCGACAAAATCCAGTTTCTCCTTGCGAAGCAACTGCTCGGGGTCATCATAAAAGGCCGGCACTCCAAACTCCTGGGCAAATTTCTCTCCCTTGGAGCGCGTTCGGTTGTAGATGGCCACGCACTCTACTCCTTCCAGTTCCTTCCACGCGGCGAGTTGAAAATGAGCCCAAAAGCCTGCTCCAAACATGGCAAATCTTAAGTTATCCATTTGGCTTGTTCTTAGAGTTCACTACACCATTAACTTTAACTCACTGGCGAAGACTTGGCAGAAACGTCGTTATCGGCGGGACAAAGGTAACCAACAATTGAACCGTGTACATAGGCACAAGAAACTTTAGTACATGGGGAATCATCTCCGCCAGACGAACCTTTCCGACACCACTGCCGACAAATAACGTCGTGCCTACTGGTGGCGTTATCAGCCCAATCACCAAATTAGTTACTATTATCACACCAAAGTGAACCTCGTTAATTCCCAAAGCATGTCCCACTGGTACCAGGACCGGTGCTACAATAAGTATTGCCGGCGCCGCATCAACAAACATTCCTATTATCAAAAGGGACACATTCAAAATGAGCAATACAAGAACCTTTTGCAATATAACGGCCGCCTGAGGACTTAAATGATCACCGAAAGAGGTGACAATACCATCAGTAAAGGAAAGCAGCCCCTGAGCCAGTGTTTGTGGTAGATAGCCCAATGTTATCACCCATTGAAACAGGTTCGCGGCACAAATCAAAAAACTCAGCGTCGCTGCAGTTTTACCGGCATTAATAAAGACCTTTGGTAAAGTTTTTATTTTTAACTTTCGGTATATAAAAAGACCCACGAATAGCGCATATACCACCGAAACCGCGGCTGCTTCAGTTGCGGTAAAGACCCCGCCCATTATTCCGCCAAAGATTATAACTATAAGAATAAGTGCAAATATTGACGAGACAGCGCTTTTAAGGAGCTTTTTGGCCCCTGCCCTGGGCGTAACAGGCACCTTGTTCTTATGCGCGTGCAAGTAACTGCAAATCATCAAACCAAGACCCATCAATACACCCGGGCCGACACCGCCCAGGAACAGCTTTTCGATCGAGACTCCGGCGATTACTCCATAGATCAAAAACGAAATACTCGGTGGGATCAGAGCTCCGGTAGTCCCTGAACATGCCGCCAACGCCGTAGCAAAGGACCGCTTATAACCTTGTTCCTCCATCGCTGGTATCATTATCCCGCCGATCGCGGCACAGGTGGCGGCTGAAGAACCCGATATTGCACCAAACATCTGACAGGAAAGTGTAGTCACTATCGGCATACCGCCCCGCAAATGACCTACCAAGGATTTGTAAAAATCTGTAATCTTCTGCGATAGCCCCCCATGACTCATCAGATCGCCAGCTAAAATAAATAATGGAACCGCCAGAAACTGGTAGAAACCAGTCATTGATCGGCTCATCTCCAAACCAATCATAATAGGGTCAACACCGGCATACAAAAGCGTAACCAAAGCCGATATGACCATGCAAAAGACAATCGGCACATCCAGCATCAAGAACACAAAAAAGGTCAGGATTAAAATTCCCGTCATGCCGGACTCTCCTGTTCTGCCTGTTCGACCGTCATCGGTCCGGCTTCGGGGGTCCTGGCAGTCTCATCTTCGGTTGCCAGCAAATCCTGCACAAAGTTACGTACCGCATACACCAAAATAAACAAGCAACCTAAAGGACAAGCCATATAAACCAGTGCCCGACTAATCTCTGTAGCAGGCATTATCCAATGACGAATCATTATCGTTACTTTACCACTCCAATACAAAATCGCAACTGTCATAGCTATACAGATCAACTGACTAAAAGCATTAACGGGTTTCTTGGCGCCTTTGGGTAAGGATTCAACCAAAAAATCAAATGCATAATGCGATTTATCCCTCATCCCTAAAGCTGCCCCCATAAAAGTAAACCATACAAGTAACATCTGAGCGGTCTCATCACCCCAGCTCAAAGAAAATCCCAACACAAAACGACAGAAAACATTGACTGCTACCACACCTGACATACCTGCCAGTGAGATAAAAACCAGATTCTCAAGTATAAAATCGAGAATTCGAAAGAATAGTTTCACTTATCCGCCTCCTGTCTAATCCGCTCCAGCAATTCGTAAGGGATCTCTTTGTGGCTCTTGAAAAATTCCTCATAAACAAGCTGCACCGCCTCAACAAACGGAGAGACATCCTCCACCTCGTTTACAACTACCTTCTGCTGCTCTACCATCTCTACCAAAGCCACCCTTATCCCATCGTTCAAGCTTTTGTTAAATTCGGCTATCACCTGCTTAGGAACGTCCCGAATCAGTTCATAAAGATCCGGGTGCGTTTCCTTTAATCCATCAAACCAGTCAGAATTGACCACCAAAACCAGTTGGCTTGCAAAATGCCGTGTCTTGGAAAAATTTCTACATCCTGTTTCATATAATTTACTCGAAGTAAAGAAAGGTATATTGTTTTCAGCACCATCTACTACGCCGGTTTGTAATGCCTGGAACAACTCACCACCACCGATGGGTGTGGCACTAGCGCCCATATGGTTGAGTGCACTTATCATCATCGGACTCTCCATCGACCGAATCTTAAGACCGGCCAAATCCTGCGGGGTGCGTATCTGCCGTCCTTTGGAATTGAAGATATGACGAAATCTCAGCGAATAAAATGCCAATCCCTGCATTCTATGCTCTCTTAAGCCATCAAGCAACTCCTGACCAATAGGCCCTTCTAAAACCCTCTGGTGATGCTGCTCATCCATAAATAAATATGGCATGTCAAGAAGATTATACTTCGAGTCAATTGTCGTAATCACTGACGATGTAACCAGCACCATCTCAATCACACCAAGGTAGCATGATTCCAGCATCTGCCGCTCACCTCCAAGTGTTCCGGAATCATATAACATAATCTTGATTCTGCCGTTTGACTGTTTTTCAAGCTCCTTTTTAATAAGATCTGCTGCAACCCATTCCTTATCGATCGGCTTGTCATACAGTACAAAGCGAAAGACCAATTCCGGCTCCTTGTCTCTGGCAGAATCCGGGCCGCTTGTATCCTTGCAACCGTAAATCAATAAGGATAAACAAATAAAACCAAATAGAACCGGTGTGTTTCTGTTGGCTTTCATGGCTATAACGTAACCGCTCATCGGCTTTTAGTCAATTTTTTTAAAAGCTAAGCGAAACAGAACCGCACCGCAATGAAACTCATAAAAAAATGGACTTGGCTAAAGAATTCTGATACTTTGTCAGTGAAAAATACGCTGATTCAGCCAACAGAGGATATCTGCGAAACAGCTGCTTTGGCATCTTGCGAATCACGGCGTAATTTTTCTACTTTGTTTTGTAACCAAAGGTAGTCGGAATGGATAAGGTCAAAGTAGGAATCATCGGATCGGGTAATATCGGGACCGATCTTATGATAAAACTGTTGCGTTCGTCGATATTGACACCTCAGATTGAAGTCGGGATCGACGAAAAATCTAAAGGTCTAAAATTAGCTCGCAGCAAAGGAGTGAAAACCTCAGCAAATGGAATAGCTGACCTGCTCAAAGAGGACGATGTCAAGATAGTCTTCGACGCCAGCGGGGCCAAACCTCATCTACGACATGCCCCCATGCTGAAGGAAGCAGGCAAGATTGCTATCGACCTAACACCAGCAGCCGTTGGTCCTTATGTTGTGCCGTATATCAACCTTGACGAATATCTGGATGTACCAAACGTAAATCTGATAACTTGTGGTGCCCAGGCAACGGTTCCTATCGTTTATGCAATCAACCAGGCTTCCCACATTAAATATGCAGAAATAGTTTCATCAATAGCAAGCAAAAGCGCCGGATTAGGAACCCGGCAAAACATAGATGAGTTTACCCAAACAACAGCGCGAAGCCTTGAAGCAGTCGGTGGAGCAAAAAAGGGAAAGGCCATTATCATCCTAAATCCCGCCGAACCGGCCATTACTATGCAAAATACCATCTATGCAATAGTAAATAAACCCGATAAGGAAAAAATCACAAAATCTATCAATAAAATGGTTTCGCAAATCCGAACATACGTCCCTGGGTACAGCCTGAAACACAGGCCGGATGTGGATGGCGATAAAGTAACAGTCCAGATTAAGGTTGAAGGAGCAGGTGACTGGCTGCCCAAATATGCCGGCAACCTGGATATAATAACATCTGTAGCCGTCGCTACAGCAGAAGAATTTGCCCGCAAGGTACTGAAAGCAGCAGGCTAATAAAATGGCTCAATCTACTAAAAAGAAAATAAGGGTCGTTGATACCACTTTAAGAGATGGCAGCCACTCCATAAGTCACCAGTACACAGCCGGGCAGGTCAAAGATATTGCACAAGGTCTGGACGCAGCCGGGGTAGAGATCATTGAGATATCCCACGGTGATGGTCTTGGCGGCTCATCAATTAATTATGGTTTTGAACGTACAACAGATGAGGAAAAACTCAGGGCGGCGGCTTCGGTGGTCCGCGGTGCCAAGATTGCGGTTCTGTTACTCCCTGGCGTTGGAACCAAAGAGGACCTGACCATGGCACGGGAGAATGGCGCAAAAGTAGCCCGGATTGCAACCCATGTAACTGAAGCCAATATTTCCGAGCAGCATATCGGGCTGGCAAAAGAAATGGGTATGGAGGTCTTGTGTTTTTTAATGATGGCACACATGGTAGAAATTGAAACAATGGTCGAACAAGCCAGGTTGATGGAAAGTTACGGCGCAGACGGCGTCTACGTAGTTGATTCAGCAGGTGCTATGTTACCTAAAGAAGCGAACGAGCGGACCAAAGCTATGGTAGAGAACCTGAATGTCCAGGTCGGCTTTCATGGGCATAACAATCTTGGTTTGGGTATTGGCAATTCGCTGGCCGCTATCGAGGCAGGGGCTGTGTTAGTTGACGGTTCTCTGCGTGGAATGGGGGCAGGTGCCGGCAATGCGATGCTTGAGGCATTGGTTGCGTGCCTGGCAAAAACCGACTACTCAACGGGGATTGATCTTTACAAACTCCTGGATGTAGGAGAAAAGATAGTCAAGCCCATAATGCCAGGCCCTCAGGAAATCAACAACGCGGCACTGATGCTTGGCTATGCCGGTGTCTATTCGTCATTTCTTTTACACAGCTACAGGGCAGCTAAAAAGTTCAATCTGGATCCAAGAGACATAATGGTAGAACTTGGCAAAAGGAAAGCCGTCGGTGGGCAAGAGGACTGGATTGTCGATGTCGCAATCCAGATGGCCGAAGAGCGAAGTGAAAGCGAAAATCCAAAATAAGAGGTTTCTCTAAATGCCACTAAGAAGTCAAGAGCTTTTACATAAGTTAGATGGTGCCTTCGCACGGGCACTGTTGAAGTGTATGGAGTATACTGACAGCGATATCAAGAAACCATTGATTGTCATTGCAAATTCCTGGAACACACTGTGCCCGGGACATTTCAACCTAAGGCAGGTATCCGAACATGTCAAAAAAGGAATCAAAGAAGCCGGCGGGACCGCATTAGAGTTTGGAGTTATTGGAGCTTGTGATGGTTTGGCACAAATGCACGAGGGTATGAGATACATCCTTCCTACGCGGGAACTTATAGCCAACAACATCGAAGCTATGGTAAAAGCCCACCCTATTGACGCAATAGTAATGCTCGGTTCCTGTGACAAGATCGTACCCGGAATGCTGATTGCCGCCGTGCGATTGGACATCCCTGCCATATTAGTAAATGGTGGGCCGATGTTATCTAATAAGTATGAAAAATGGAATGCCTATGGCGGGGACAAAATAGATACCGCATCTATTATGGAGGCCGTTGAACTGGTACGAACCGGCAAGATGTCCGAAGCCGATTTCAAAGATTTAATAGACGCAGCCGCAGCCGGACCAGGTTCCTGTCAATATCTTGGAACGGCAAATTCTATGTGTTGTTTGGCAGAGGCCCTGGGATTAGTGCTGCCGGGAACAGCTATGATTCCAGCAGTAGATAAAGAAAGATTAAGGGCAGGCTGCTTGGCCGGCAAGGCTATTATGCATCTACTGGAGCAGGGAATCACTGCCAAACAGATCATTAACAAACAATCGATGGAAAATGCTATTATGGTGATGTCAGCTATTGGCGGTTCAACAAATATTGTACTTCACAGCCTGGCCCTGGCATATGAAGCTCAGATAGAATTCGATATTGACGACATAGGCGAACTAAGCGCCAAAACCCCGCAGATAGCATCGATAATGCCGGCCTCAAAATATGATGCCACAGATTTTCATCTGGCAGGCTCTGTCCCGGCTGTAATGAAAGAACTAAAAGGGCTGCTGAATTCACAATGTATGACCGTTTCCGGAAAGTCAGTTAGTGAAAATATCGCTGATGCCAAAATAACCAATCCGGACATTATAAAAACCATAGACAATCCTTTTGCCAAAGAAGGAGGCCTCATCGTTCTCTATGGCAATCTTGCACCTGAGGGGGCAGTAACTAAAACTGCCGCCATAGAAAAGGATATGCTCTTCTTTGAGGGCCCGGCAAAGGTCTTTGACGGCGAATCAGAAACCATAAAAGGAATCCGAGCCGGTAAGATAGCCGCCGGAGATGTAATAGTTATCCGATATGAAGGCCCAAAGGGTGGCCCCGGCATGCCGGAGATGTGGGCACCTTTGAAGTTATTGGCCGGTGCCGGGTTATTATCAAAAGTAGCAGTAATTACAGACGGCAGATTCTCCGGCTCTAATAGCGGCCTGGGAGTGGGATATATATCGCCAGAGGCACAGGAGGCAGGACCATTAGCCGCCCTGAAAGACGGTGACTTAATTACTATCGATGTAAAGAAAAGGAAACTATCGGCAGATATCAGCCAGGAGCGCTTAAAGCGGATTAAAGCAAGACCGGTTCGTCAATATACCGGTTACCTGGGACTATACTCAAAAATTGTTTCTTCGGCGTCCAAAGGGGCAATCATAAATCCGGAAAATATTAGTATACTACCTACCTGACTTCCATCTTCATCAGCTCTTCCCATAGTGTGATAAGCACCGGCTGGGCCATGGGACCTTTTCCCGCAGCGCGTGCGGCCTTGAATATCTCATGTACACAAGTAGTTACAGGAACGGGAACATCCTGCTGATTAGCCAGTTCCAGAGCATAGTTAAGATCTTTATAATGAAGGTCTATCGTTCCGCCCGGCTTGAAATTATGCTCTAATATCGCAGGTACACTTACATCCAAAATCCTGGAACCTGCCCATCCATTTCGAATGGCCTGGTAAAGACTCTTTGCGTCCAAACCACTCTTAGCTCCTAATGCGAAACCTTCGGCAATAATGGCAAAGGCCGCTGCCACAATCATATTATTTATCAGCTTAGTCACCTGTCCCATGCCAATATCACCAACCCTTGTGACAGTTGTCCCTATCGTTTCCAGGACTTCTAAAGACTCTTCGAAAACTTTTTCATCGCCACCAACCATAATAGAAAGCGTCCCATCAATAGCAGCTGACTGACCACCGCTGACCGGTGCATCTAAAAATAAAATCTTTTGCTCGGCAAGTTCAGCGGCAATTCCCCTGGTAATAGCAGGATCTGTGGTACTGCAATCTATGATAGTACCGCCAGCCTTCATGCCATGGATAAGACCGTCCTCTGCCAGGATAACGCTTTTAACGGCATCGGAGGTAGGTAGTGAAAGGACAACCAACTGGGATGATTCTCCCACTTCTAAGGGACTGGATACTATATTCGCATTGTCCTTGCTGAAAGACTCTGTCTTGCCAGGGTCTATATCGAGGACGGTAAGACTGCCAAACTTTTCGAGAAGCTGCCTGGCCATGGGCGCCCCCATAACTCCAAGACCAATCATTCCTATCCTTTTTGACATTTTCCGAGCCCCTCTATTGCTTGTGCCTATAGTAACTGGCTCCAGGCTTATATGTATTCAACGGTTGCCGGCGGTTTTGGTGTAAGATCATACAGACAACGGTTGATACCTTTTATTTGTGTAATCCGCTCACAAATACAGTTGAGCTTTTCCCACGACAGTTGCGTAGCTGTAGCGGTACGGGCATCAACGCTTTCGATGCAACGAACTACAATAATCTGGGCAAACTCTCGCTTATTATCGCGTATCCCGGTGGCCTTATCATTTAGAAGGACTGCCATATACTGAAACGCCCCGCTATCTGACAATTCTTCTTCTACAATGACCGTCGCTTTTCGTACGGTTTCCAGCCTTTCTGGCGTCACTTGGCCAACGATTCTCGTAGCCAGACCAGGTCCTGGGAACGGAATCCGCTGTGCGACTTCCTCTGGCAGACCTAAGGCCTTTGCTACTTGGCGAACACCATCTTTCCGCAATGTCTTGAGTGGCTCCAACACTGTGTAGCCATATTCGGCTTCAGGATCAATGCCAAGCTGGGCCAGAATATTATGCTGGCGTTTTATCCCGGCTACAGTCTCTTCAATGTCTGTAAGGATTGTGCCTTGGAACAGGAACTTTGCGCCCGATTCTTTGACAAGGCGGCCAAAGACCTTCGAGTAAAAGGTCTCTGTAACAGCATTACGTTTTTCTTCCGGATCGGTCAAACCAGAAAGGGCGGAAAGAAACTCTTCTTGGGCATCTACCAAATCCACAGTGATTCCCATATCAGCAAATATCTTAACAACCTGCTCGGGCTCTGACTCTCGCATAAGGGCGTCATCAACAAAGACTGTCCTCAACTGATCACCCAATGCACGATGGCCGAGGACCGTAACGACGGAACTATCCACCCCGCCGCTAAGGGCATTTATCACCTTTTCCTGACCTACTGTCTCTTTAATTTGTGCTATTTGCTCTTCGATAAACTTTTCACAATCCATTAATCAAAACCTCCTTAAAAGCTGTTCTTGACCAAAATTCCAACCAAAAACATGATGTTAACATTTCCACAAAGACCTGTCAAATACTTGAAAAAATTCATAGCTGCCTGAACCAATCTCGTATACAGCCTTGTCTGCGAAATGTCTCCAGGAACTTGCGTTTTTAGCATGGAGAATAAAAAAGCACTGCTTTTTTTGACAAAAATTCAACTTTTTCAAAAAATTTTTAAGTCTTTGATATTACAAGGCTTACGAATTCATCATTTTTGCGATTTTATGAGCTATTTAGGCGTTGGGTTGTAGTGTAGTTGTATGGCTTATTTTTACAAATCAGCACTTCAGTTTGTTTATATTAAATTTTAACTTTGAAAAGTCAGCAAAATTTTGTATAATAGAGTCTGTTTTCGGAGGAGACAAAAAATCGTGAGAAGAACGGGGAAATACATGCCTCTTATATTCCATAGACAGAGGGAGTCTACCCTGGAATCTTCAAATTATAAGCCAGGCAGGATGTTTGCATTTGTTTTGCTGGCGGTTTGTCTTGTATTCTCCAGTAACGATTTGTTTGCAGACTATCTGAAAATCGATCCGCCACCCGATGTTGACAAGAAGGCCCACCACAATCCCACCACCGGTATCAACACTTGTTGGCTCGCTACCGCTTCAAACATGCTCGCAGGCGCAGGCTATGGTTCCGGCGCGACTGTGCAGCAGAGAGCAGATGAGATCTACGGAGAAATGGTCAAGAACTACGGTACCGGCAGCGGCTGGACCGAAACAGCTGTCGATTGGTGGATTGGTTCAAAGAACAATGACTGGAACGACGTAAATCCTTACAAAGTCGCCACTATGTATGGCAACATAACCGGCAAAGTGTGGCTGCACCAGTCTGAGGACAACAGCATCGTATCGAGCGATGATGGTGCAATGTTCATCGGCAATGAATTGCGCAGATGTCACCCGGTCGGAATCAGCATACACAACACAGCCGGAGGCCACGCCTTCACCTGCTGGGGCGACAGCGATGAACCAAACACGCTCACCGCCAACCCAAATAAATTCACTGTATCAGATTCCGACAAAGATACTGGAGGCGACACACAGACATACACGTACAAATTCACCAGCGGCTGGCGATTCACATATGGCTATAATGACTTTCGCTTTATTAAGCACATCATCGTCCTCTCGCCCGCCGATTTCAACGACCCAAACGTAAAACACATCGAAACGCTCGTCAATTCCTACAAAGTCTTCAACAACAGCCGTTATTTCTTGAACTTCACCGCCACTGGCATGGAGGCCAAGGTGTCTGCCAACAAGAATATCCTTTCCTATAAGGTTGATATAGACTGGACCAGTGCCAATGACCCCAACATCACCGAAGATCCGTGCAGGCCGCGAAAGTGGCTTGATATCGATTACGATTTCTCCGACAATCCGCTTCCATATAACAACGCAGCTATCGTCAACACTGAACTTGTCGTGCCGTATGACCCATGTAAACCCTCCGCGATAACCAATACGAACGTTAAATACACTGGCCAGGCACCCGGACCGGACATGCCGGGCTTTGATTGGAAGATGGGACATGCGGAACTTATACCCGGCCCCGATTTCAACGAACCAAATATCATCGGCGGCTTCGTCATCGGAGCTTTTGACATCTACGACAACTCTATACCAGCTGATCCTTGCCTTATAGGCGAGTTCCGCTTTGCCGCCCAATACAAATATTTCCACGATCCCAATAACCACATACTTACGCTCACCAGCGGAGAAAATTGTGAGCAAACCTACGTTACGAATTTCCGCTTCGGGCATAACTACGGCATATTAACCGGAGACAAACTCTGGATGTACGATGATTGGCACATGGACGATATGTCGATAGAGTCCTTCGAACCTGGCAATGAAATTATAAAACCAATCACGCTCACCGGCTTACTGCCGTACCCGACCGGAGAAAACTACAATCCGCCTGAATATACCCAGTGTGAACGCTCCAATATCGATGATCAGGGCCTTGTCAATTTCATAGACTATGCTTACCTGGCTAACGATTGGCTTGATACCGGCCCCGCGCTGGCAGGCGATATTGACGAGAGTGGAACAGTTGACGTCAATGATGTAAATATCATGCACGACTACTGGCTTAGCGACTGCTGTGAGCCAACTGGCGAACACTGGGCGCTCATCGTTGGCATAAATGGGTACAAAGATGGAAGCGTTCAAGACTACGCAGAAAACGATGCAGCCGACTGGTTTAACTACTTCGACTCACTAGGCTACGAACACATAGTTCTCCTCGGCGATACCGTATCCAGCTACCCGCAGTTGGATGGTACAGCCACTGAAGCGAATATAAAGACTAATCTGCAAAACATTGTTGCCAGTGCTGGCGAAAATGATGTTATTGCTTTCGTTTTCTCAGGCCATGGAGATATGTCCGTCGCACCGGAATCGCACATCACTGCATGGGATTCCACACTCGGCGAGGCTGGCGAGGACGGCGACTTATGGGATTTGGAGCTTGCCGATATACTGCAGAATGCAACCGCCACAAGGCTCTTCGTATTTCTTGACTCCAGCCGTTCGGGCGGCATGCTCGACAACTTAGAAACAATGCCAAACGCGGCCCACGTCTATGGAACGAGCACATGTTCCCCGACAGGCAACTCCCATGATGAACCAGCCTATCAGAACGGTGCGTGGAACTATTGGTTCCGAGAAGCAGGGCTGGAAGGCAATTTCAACTCCAACCCCGATACAACTATGGAAGAATGCTTTCAATGGGCCGAGCCACAATACAACCCCGGCGCCTCTGAAGATGAGCCTATGGAGTTTGACGGCAACCAAAATGATACTTTCAAGATTTGGTAGTAATGTTCAGAAGACACCGCTAAATTTTGTTTCTTAAGAATAACAACGAGATTTCTCTTGGTATTTCCAGCTATGTATATAAAAAAATCGGGACTGCTTTTCAAATAGTATATGTAATACTGTTCTCCCCCGATAGTCAACGTATGTTCGAAGCGTTCGTCATTTTCTGGAGGCAATTAAAGGCCTACGGTACTTTTTTCCATCGTCTGCCGTTCATCCTCATTATTTTTTTACTTCTCGCCTCTTTACTTCTTTTTCCCGTCATCTGTGAAAATTACCAATGTTAATCTGGGCAATCTGTGGTTGCTTTTATCCCCTAAACCCAATCCCCTATACCCTATTGATTCGCCAAAGGCGAATCAATCAAACGCGCATGTTCTCATTTTGCGAGTCTCGAAAAACGCCAAATTTCTTCCGATTTCTTCTTAAAAAACGCTAAAACTTTCAAAAACTTGCTATCTTTTAGCTAAAAGTCACGCTTTTTGCCTTACCCATTTTAACACTTGCGCATTTGATTGACACAAATTGCCGATTCCAGCCGAAAAACAAACTTCACCCCAAAAATTTACCCGAATTTCCCCCAAAACCTGCGCGTATGATTGATTTTCTTCTACTGCGGCGAAGTAGGCCCCCTTACGCAGACGAGTTAAACCAGCTTTCTCAAAACCAAAGCAGTTGTTTCACGCTTTATCGTCGGATATATAGACTTTTAAGTAGCTATCCGAATATATTTGTTTGTTCATCAGTATCTCAGCCGTAGCTAATACATTCATCAGTTTTTCGTCGAGGACGTCGGCTATCGCTGAATCCAGGCCGCGTGAAACAGCCATGGCAAGAAATACGCGATTGATCAGGCTTCTTTCCTTTGTCCCTTGAGAGATATTGGACAGACCCACGGTCATATGCGGGGCCGGGTCTGCCAGGTATCTTATCTGTTCCATTGCACTGAAAATATTTTCAGGCTGAGTCTGAGCATTGGGGACTTTAACGGGCAGAACAATTGGGTCTATAAATAATCGCTGGGTGCCAAACCCAGTCTCTATCGCTTTTTGCACAATTTCTGCCGCTATTGCGACACGAGTATCGGTGTCCTGGGGCACACCGTTTTTGTCTATAGTCAGGGCAATAATATTTGCCTTTGCCCCAGCCTGGTTGGCCATTTCCATGTATTTATCCAACACCTCTTCGTCGGATTTTTTATTCAATGGTGCCGAATTTAGAAGGACGCCGTTGTCAGCATTGATTACCTTTAGTCCGGCGGCGATGACATCGGGCTTTTGTGAATCTAACGACAGGGGCGCCGAGCAGGTTTCCTGGATTGATTCAATCAACCATTGCATAGTCGCTTGCTGGTCCGAGGCGGCGGTACCTACGTTCACATCCAAATAGGTGGCGCCTGCGTCAACTTGTTTTTGAGCCAGGTCCTGAATAACTTTCTTGTTTTTGTCTGCGATGGCTTGTTTTACGTCGGTAAACATCCCGTTAATCCGCTCTCCGATTAAAATCATTTTTTTGCACCTTTCTGTTATGTTAATTTATTGTTTCATTACTGCCATATTTGGTTGATGAAATTTCTGACTGTAGCGACAGCCTTTGGATGACGCATGCGAATAATGTCGGCCCCGGCCTGCAGCAGACACAGCGCAGTAGTAGCTTCCCACATCGGGCCCCGCTCTTCGACATTTCCCCAATTTGAGGCATCGGCAAGTTTGGCCTCTTTGACCCGCCATGATTCATAGCCGACATCACAGATTACCGGCATTGCCATCATCTTGTCGCCGCCAAGGGCGGCCAGGCGCTGACGCTCCTGAATCGAATAGGCATACTCCACGCCATATCCTAATGCACCGGTGGCTTGAAACGTTATTATTTTCTCCAGCGGAAAACCCATATCAGAGACCAGGATATTGACCTGTTTGGCAATGTTAATATCCAGAGGGGCCTTAGTGATAAGATGATGCCCATCCGCCAAAGCGATGGCGGTCAGGGACTTGTAATTACTCTCTTCGACCGCTCCGATGAGACAGTTTTCGCCTTTTGCAGCCTGACTGACTTTAGGCATAACCTCGTTATCTTTTTCATTATTGCCACAACCCCACAACACGAGCGGGACCCCAACAGAGGCGAGCACATCTTCGGTGACCTTGGCGGCATGCGAGGCGTCCTTATCGTCGTTGTCCGGATGAATACCGTCAAACTTCACACAAATCATATCCGCTCCGAATTCGTCCACACACTTTTTGGCCCAATCGCCGGGGCTGTCAAGCACATCTTTATAAAAGTTGATTAGAATATCCGGCCAATTTTGTGGCTGGGTGTCTATGACATCCATAGCAATGACCGGTTTTTCGCCGGCATTGGCAGGCGAACCGCCATAGACAACATTTCCGGCTCCACCTACGGTTACCGTTGAACTGCGGGTGCCACCGTTATCTGTGGTAGCGCCAAGGGTAACTCTATTTACTGAGCCGACAAAACTTTCTGCAACTTTGGGAACTGGCATTTGAAATCCTCCGGAATTATTTAGATTTTTAGTCTTTGCTTAATTATCTGCTGCACAGCCAGGAAGGCGGAGCTGTCAGTTTCAAGTTCATTTATAGTTTTTCCCTGCATGGAAATATCCTCTACCGCCTGGTCATAAGGTACACAGCCAAGGGTCTGGATTCCGTCCAGGTTTTTTGTGCTATCAGATTTATTCCATATTATGCCGGTTTGCTTTACGTTTATCGGCAGTGTCCGGGCAAGGGCAAAAATCCTTCCAGCCGTAATCTGGCCGATTGGAGTGGCTTCGGTCACGATGCACAGCAGGTCGATATTATTGGTGGTTCGGCGAGACAGGTGTTCCATTCCCGCCTCGTTGTCTATAACCACAAAGCCGTACTGCAAGTTAAGCTTGTCGGTAAACTGTCGCAGAAGATTATTGGCTGCACAATAACAGGAGGGACCTTCGGGCTGACCCATAGTGAGTAAGTCAAATCCTTTGGCTTCGGTAATCGCCTGCTGCAAACTGTACTCAAAGGAGCGCATGCGGTCGGTGCCGCTATTCGGTTCGCTTTTGCGAGATTTTTCGCGAATTTCCGCTACTGTTCCAGCTACTTCGACTCCCATTGTCAAAGCAAGACATGAATTGGGGTCAGCATCGACAGCAAGTACCGACTTTGATGATAATTCGGTAATCGCCCTAATCATCATGGCAGCCAGGGTTGTCTTACCTGAGCCGCCTTTTCCGCTTATAGCAATTGTTATTGTCATACTATCGTCTTCTGTTTTCTATCAACTCTTTTTTACCACAGGTTTTACTGAGGGAAATAACGACAAGTCCGTATGAGGCAGAAAACTTGCCCTGATAAATTCATCCATATATGTCTGGTGACTCATTAAATCAAAATAAGTCATGCTTTTTGCGATTTTTTCGGATGTTTCAAAAGCTTTTCGACTAAGCAGTACCGTCTTGGCACCTGCGATGGCGGTATTTCCTACAAAGTGAATTTTGCTTAGAGGTACATCCGGCAGCATTCCAACAACAACGGCCTGTTTTGTGTTTAGAAAATTGCCAAATCCACCTGCAAGATAAACACCTTCCAGGTCCTCGGGCTTTGTCTCGGCAGCCTGCATAAGTACCTGAATAGCAGCAAAAACGCCGGCTTTAGAACGAATCAGATTGTTAATGTCTGCCTGGGTAATTACTATTTCCTGATGGTTCTGGTTTGCCGGGACCAACTGGAACTGTAAGCCTTCATCACCTTCTGTCAATCTCGGGTCGTTGTTAACCATAAATCGCCCGGTTCGGTCTATAAAGCTGCCTACGTAGAGTTCTGCCAGGGTATCCAAAAGACCCGAACCACAAATACCGGCTGGGGGCGTATCTCCGATAGTCTTGAACTCAATAGAGCCATCGTCAACAATAGCCAGTTTTTCAATGGCTCCGGCTCCTGCCCTCATGCCGTGTTTGACCCCGCTTCCTTCGAATGCCGGACCGGCAGAACTTGAGGCGCAAATCAGCCAGTCTTTATTGCCCAGGACAACCTCGCCATTTGTTCCAATATCGGCAAAAAGTGAGATGCCTTCTTTGGTATAAATCTGAGTTGCTAATATACCGGCGACTATGTCACTGCCTACATAGGCAGCTACACTGGGCAGACAATACAATAAGCCGCGTTTGCTTATCTGAATACCGGCTTCTGCGGCCCGAATCGGTGGTACAAAACCAGCCGAAGCGATATACGGTTCTCTGCGGATGCGAGTTGGGTCCAGGTTTAACAAGAAATGCACCATTGCGGTATTGCCGGCACATATGCAGGCGGTTATGTCCTGCAAATCGACTTTCTTCCTGACGGCAAGGGTCATGATAAGGTCATTTACGTCGTGTACAATCCGATTCTGGAGTTCATTAAAGGCATCGTTCTGTTCGGCGTAAATGATTCGCCGAATGTAATCTTCGCCAAAGTTTATCTGACTGTTATATGTGGCCTCAGTATCTATGGTAACAGCACCGGTCA
>SDBT01008924.1_pt1 | contig 16310 bp, 13 predicted proteins | sample 2277101 | NCBI WGS metagenome assembly SDBT01 (sample SAMN10404973, study PRJNA504765) | marine sediment metagenome | isolation source: marine sediment core GS10_PC15, 103 cmbsf | place: Arctic Ocean: Southern Knipovich Ridge | collected 2010 | reverse complement strand
TCTTATTCAGTAATGTTTTTAAGAGCATCTTTCTCCTTGTCTTTTTAATCTCGGAAATTAAAATTTCGGAGTTTGATGCTCTTTTTTCAATTATTTACCCATAGATTCACCAGGAGAACCATAATTATTAATTTTTATATTAATCCATTAACAGGCCGCCATTAACCTCAATGGTTTCACCTAAGATATAACTGGCATATTTAGAGGCTAAAAAGAGAATCGGATACGCTATTTCTACAGCCTCTCCTTCCCGGTCCATGGGAATAGCTTTTCTGAATGTCTCTCGCAATTCCTTTGTACTGAACTTATCATGGAAAGGTGTATTAATAACTCCCGGGGACACATTATTCACAATGATACCGTATTTAATAAATTCTTTGGACATTCCCTTGGTTAAGGTTATGACTGCTCCCTTTGTACAGCTGTAATGGCTGGCACCAACGCCACCCCCATTGCGACCGGCTACGGAAGAAAGATTGACAATATGTCCGCGGCCCTGTTTTTTCATGTAAGGCAGTACCGCCTGTGAGCATAAATAGACACTTTTTATGTTCAAATCCATACACTGGTCCCATAGTTCTTCAGTCATCTCTTCCAACGGGCGTCTGTCCAGAAGACTGCCTGCGTTGTTTATTAGGACATCAATCGTTTCACCGAAAGTATCGACCGCTTTTTGTATTAGTTTTTTAACATCTTCCGCTTTTGAAACATCGGCCTGAACAGCAATCGCTCTACCGCCGTCTGATTCGATCTGCTCCACGACTTTTTTAGCCGCATCTTCGCTCGTATAATAGTTGACGACGACAGAAGCGCCTGCTTTTCCAAACTCAATGGCCGTAGCTGCCCCGATGCCCAGACTTGCGCCTGTAACAATGACGACCTTGTTATCAAATCTGATCTCCATACTCACCTCTTTTAATAAAATTTATTTTAAATTTTGAAAGATGAATTATAAATGATTCACAACACAAAGGCATTTAGTCACAAAGTTCTAAGAAATAATAAGTTATAAACATCAAATTATTAATTCTTTTATTTACAACTCCCCTTTTCTCTCACTTTTCAAACGATAAAGGATCTCCCCGGCCTTGGGAACATAAAGGAAGCCTTCATCTTCCCTGTTTTGCCATTCTTTCGGATCGATCGTTGCAGGATCGCGATAGCCAAGGTTGATCTTTTTACATACCTTTTCTGGTATCCCGGTAGCCAGTATTACATTTACCCGTGGTTTTTCCAAGCCATCCTCAAATGTCCCAATACCTTTCACATGGGTTGAATGTGCCATGATGCCTCCGGGAACATCCCTGAACTTCTCTATTTGTTTCGTAAAATAATCACGAACATGATAACCAATTTTTTCGATAATTTCACCATGGGTAACAGAGACTTCGGTGATATGAGGGGCATAAATAATTAACTCTCCGCCATCGGCCACCACAGGTTCCATTTTATACATACACTTGCCCCCGGTCCAGATGTCATCATACATCTCCGGTGCACGGGAAAGAATCGATTTGTACGGCTTATCCTTATAAACGATATGTACCTGATCCGAAAGATCTGCTGCCGCACTCCAGGCTTCTTCAGAATTACCAATAAAAAGACCGGCCAGATCATTTCCTTTTACAACAAGGCTCAGACAAATCCGTTTCATCGAAAGAAAACCGGCAGATTTCTCGACGACCTTCCGGACTGGTGTACGCTTGTTTCCAATGATTTTAGGATTAGTAATCAATGCGCCCAGCCAATGAAAAAGATCGATGATTTCCTGACCGGCAATGCCGGGAAACAGGTATTTATCCCCTCCTGAAAATCCCACAACTTCGTGAGGAAAAGTTGGACCGATAATCATCAACACATCATAATCATAGACCATTTTGTTTATCGTTACATCGACCTTTTCCCGCATTAGTCCACCGGAGATTTTTGCAATTTCATCCCCGGTAATTGTTCCTGCAAGACACAGCTGGTCCGGATCCTTCCAATGGTGATTAAAAAACCGTACTTTCTGATATTTTTCCTGATGCTCATCTGCTGTAATACCAACCCGCTGATAAATCGCTTCCTTTGACATGGGCGGATGGGTCCCAAGTGCTACAAGAACATCCAATAACGATACTTTATCAGCAAGCAATTCATAGACGGTGCTGAACATCAAATCGATCGGGGCAGTTCTGGAATGATCCGGAATAATAGCCAGTATTCTTTTACCTGCCAGGTCTTCTTTGGAAAAAGCCTCCCGACATATTTCCCGGACTTCAGAATTACTTAGCAAGGTTTCCGGATTTCCTTTTCCTGTGACCATAAAACGATTCCTTTGCTTTTCTCACAATATAGGTGAGGAGAAATTGTAATATATTATATCATCCAATGACCCTATCACACATTATACGTCGATGAGGCCGTTGTACCACCCCGACCGGTCCAGTTGGTATGAAAAAACTCACCCCGGGGCTTATCAACACGTTCATAGGTGTGCGCACCAAAATAATCACGCTGTGCCTGCAATAAATTTGCCGGCAGAACCTCACTGCGATAACCATCGTAATAAGCCAGGGCACTGCTGAAGGCTGGTACAGGAAGACCATTGGTAACCGCAACGGCAATCACCTCACGCCAGGCTGTCTGGTTTTTCTCGATTAGATCCTTGAAATAGCCATCGAGCAATAAATTCTGTAACCCCGGATTTTGATCAAAGGCCTCTTTAATATTACCAAGGAACTGGGCACGGATAATACATCCTCCACGCCACATCAGAGCGATATCACCATAATTCAGGCTCCAGTTATATTCCTCAGCTGCTGCATGCATTAGCTGGAATCCCTGCGCGTAGGAACATATTTTTGATGCATACAAGGCTTTTCTGATTTTTTCGATAAATTCTATCTTATCACCGGAAAAACTTGGTGTGGGACCACTCAGGCTCTTAGAGGCCAATACACGCTCATCTTTGATAGCACTCATTGCCCGGGCAAAAACGGCTTCAGCAACGGTGGGTGCAGGAACACCCAGGTCCAGAGCTGCCTCGCTGGTCCATTTTCCGGTACCTTTCTGACCGGCTGTATCGAGGATCATATCGACCATTGGATTTCCAGTCTCATCATCCTTTTTACCCATAATGTCACGTGTGATCTCGATAAGATAGCTGTCCAGTTCGCCTTCGTTCCATTCGGTAAATACCGGTTCCATCTCCTTTGTGCTCATTCCTAAAACATGTTTCATAATCCAGTAGGCTTCACAAATCATCTGCATATCACCATATTCAATCCCGTTATGAACCATTTTAACAAAATGTCCGGCGCCATCATTCCCGAGCCATTCGCAGCAAGGAGAACCATCGGCAACCTTTGCCGCAATAGCCTGGAAGATAGGTTTCACATGCGACCAGGCTGCTTCCGATCCACCGGGCATAATGGAGGGTCCCAGTAAAGCACCTTCTTCACCACCCGAGACGCCGGTTCCGATATAGAGAAATCCTTTATCTTCAACATATTTCGTGCGTCTTATTGTATCAGGGAAATGACTGTTGCCACCATCAATAATAATATCACCTTCTTCAAGGTGCGCTGCAATCATATCAATAAAATCATCGACAGGTTTACCGGCTTTAACCAGCATCATTACCTTGCGTGGTTTTTTTAAACTCTGGACCAATTCTTCAATACTTAAACAGCCTTTGATGTTTTTGCCTTTGGCACGTCCATTCACAAATGCATCGACCTTACTGGTTGTACGGTTAAATACCGCCACAGAAAAGCCATGGTTCTCCATATTAAGGACCAGGTTTTCACCCATAACTGCTAATCCAATTAATCCAATATCATAATCACTCATTTCATTCTCCTAAAAAAAAATATTTTAGTATTAGTTATATTTTTTTCTCTCGCAGAGGCGCAGAGACGCAGCCTAATTCTTTATTAGAATACATTAATTAATCACTACTATATTTTAATATTTATAGGCATTTAATTTTTTATTTATTTTGTTTTATTCATAAATATCTCTGCGTCTTTGCGTCTCTGCGAGAATAATTTAATTCTCTTTAAACACCGCTAAAAGCTGCAAAGCCGCCGTCAACAGGGATCACCGCACCGGTTACAAAGGCCGAAGCTGGTGATAAAAACCACAGGATCGTACCCATTACAAAAATAACGGCTTTATATGCCGCTCAAATATATTCTCCGTCACCTGTTCAGCAACGGTATCTTCGTATTTTTCTAATGCTTGCAGGAAGACTTCATTCATCTCTGCGGCAATTTTATATCCGACATGTAGAAGTTGTCTCAAATCAGGATTGTATTCCGGGCATGATTGATCATGGCGCAAGGCCCGGGCAAATGCTTCGCCACTCCAGCCATTCACAGTATCCACAGATGGAAGATTAGATTGATCAATATCAATCACCGTCGCATAAGGCTTACAGAGCTCATCGTAACGCTGCAAGGCTCTGCGGTAAACTTCCCTGGCAATTTCCAATCCTTCTCCTTCAGCTAAAGCCAATCCAATGATTTCCTCCAGCCAGGTTGTCCCGGCCGTTTTGATATGCAGCCCGGCCCCGGATTCTGAGACAGCTTTTTTTATAATCGGATAAATAGAGAACTTGTCACTTCCGCTATGTATACTCAGTTTCAAATCAGGTGAGAAGTTAAATTCTGAAATGGCAAAATTGAGTACGGACAAATCCTGCTCGAACTCTTTTCTGAACAGATTAAGATCGCCTACATAGTCAACACCTTTATTAAAACGCCCGCTAAATTTCGGCGCCAGGGTATCCACCGGAACTCCTTCTTTTTTAAGGGCTGAAAGAATAAAGAAAATTTCCAGCGGCGTTTGGGGTTGATCGGTCTCATCCATTGAAACCTCAACCACAAAAAACTGCTGCCCTTTTACTTCAGCAATTCTTCTGTAAATCCTTCCGGCCTCTTTGATGGCTTTTAGATATTTTGCACCGATTGCTTCCAAACGCTTTTCATCAACATTAAAAACCTCATCGATGCCGGGAATCTGTAAGCGGCCCATATATTTTTCGTTATCTTCAATGAATACAGTAAGTTCCGCATGTTCAGACGGAAGCCCGATGTAATCTGCCACATCTAAGGTAAAGAAATCGCTGCTATCCATAAAAAAATCAACGGATTCAATATTGACATGATCGGCATCGACATAATAATCTTTTTCCCACCCGAGGTTCTGAATGGCGATATCTGCCTGCTGCCTTGTTTGCTGAGGCTCGCTTTTGATGATTGAATGTTCACGATAGGATTTATTCCAGACCGGAGTTATTTCAACGCCCTCTGCCGCTGCTTTCTGAAAGGCCTTTAATTGTGCCTTCGCCTGGTGGGCAAAGCGGTCACCAACGCCAAATGAAAATTTCCCAAAATCCTTATTCTTCATCTTTTTCTTTTCCTCTATTTTTTTTCTCGCAGAGACGCAGAGCCGCAGCGTTTTTTCCGTGAACTACACTCCCAAGAGAACACCTTTGGAGGAATTTCACATATTTATTTCAAATCAAGTAGAAAACAGTAAACTGTCATTTCGAATCCCGTCCATGAAGGATGAGAAATCATATCTTTTCCGAGCAGCCAAGATTTCTCGCTACGCTCGAAATAACGTATACAATTCTTATTGGTTTTATGTATATTGCATTTTCGATATTTTATAGTATTTCGCTGCGTCATCGCGTCGCTGCGAGAAATACTATACATAAATATTAATAACCAAAAAATCTTGGCAGAAAGAGGCTGATTTCCGGAATATAAGTAACCAGCATCAGGGCAAATATCATTGCAATGTAAAGTGGTAAAAGCGGCCGGATCATTCCCGTGATGGATGTTCCGGCGACACTGCAACCCACAAACAGCACACTCCCTACAGGTGGGGTACATAAACCGATACAAAGATTGAGTACCATTATAATACCAAAATGAATCGGATCAATCCCCAGCTGAACCGCTACGGGTAAAAATATAGGTGTAAATATAAGTACAGCCGGTGTCATATCCATAAAAGTGCCGACAACCAGAAGCATCAGATTGATAAGTAATAAGATGATAATCTTGCTTTCCGTCATCGCAATAAGCGTCGCACTTATGGTTTGGGGGATATTTTCATAGGACAAGATCCATGACATTGCTTTGGATGTCCCGATTAACAACATGACAATAGCCGTTGTTTCTACGGTTTTCAATAAGATTTGCGGTAAATCTTTTACTTTAACCTCGCGGTAGATAAACACCGACAGGATCAGTGAATAAATAACCGCAACGGCACTGGCTTCCGTGGCTGTAAAGATACCTGCAATAATTCCACCAATTACAATGATCACTAATAGTAAACTTGGAATGGCGTCCAGAAACTTTTTTATTGATTGAATAAAATTAACCTTTTCACCGACTGGATATTTTTTCATCACTGAGATCACAGCTGCCACAGCGATCAGGCCAAGACCAACCAATATACCGGGTAAATACCCTGCGATAAATAAGGCAGCAATCGAAACACCGCCACTGGCCAGGGAATAAATTATCAGTATGTTACTCGGCGGAATTAACAGGCCCGTGGTCGAAGCTGTTACAGTAATAGCGGCATTAAAGTCGTTATCGTATCCCTCTTTTTTCATTATGGGAATCATGAAACCACCTATTGCTGAAGTGGCTGCGACCGCAGAGCCCGATATGGACCCGAAAAACATACAGGCAAGGATATTGACATAGGCCAGCCCACCCGGGAACATACCAACCAGTGCCTTGGCGAAATCAATCAATCGCCGGGCAATACCACCTCTACCCATCAACAAACCGGAGAGAATAAAAAAAGGAATCGCAAGCAGGGCGAAACTATTGATTCCCGTTGCCATTTGCTGCGCAACAGTCGTGATGGCCGGTCCGGAATCGATTGTAAATAACATTGTCAGGACTGTTGCAATACCAATACTGATGGCAATAGGAACACTCAATGCCAGCAGTATAACAAAACTCAGTACGAGAATTAATATAGATAACTCCATCAGGAAATCTCCCTTTTAATCGACAATACTAGTATGACTCTCATTTGCAGTGGCAGTATTTTTTTTTTTGATAGCAACAAGAATATGAACAACAGAATAGTAGATAATTAAAAGACCTGTAAGAGGTAAAACAAGATAGACATAGCCCATGGGCAACCCCATTGCAGGAGAAATTTGATTTAATGTGAACGTAATGTTGACCAGCCGCCATCCACCTATAACCATTATAAAGAGTGAAAAGAGAATGACAATGATATAAATTATGACATCCAGAATTCCTCGGGAATCAGGATTCAGTTTCCTGCCTATGATATCAATTCCTAAGTGTGCTTTTGTATGTATGGCATAACTGGCCCCCAGCAGGCCAATCCATATGAGCAGGAACCCGGCCAATTCCTCTGTAAAAGAACTGGGGTCCTGAAGAATAAATCGTGTAAATACCTGCCAGGAGACGTCGACTACAATTGTGGACATTAAGATAATTAAAAATACTTCTAAGATTTTTGTAATTTTTTGGGTTGTGGCAAACATCAGAGACTCCTGCTGAATTTTTGGAATTACCGAATACTCTCTATCTCTAGCATCAATTCGTATAAATTAGTCCCTTTATAGGACTCATGCATTTCTTTCACAGCCTCCCTGAAGGGAGTTTTATCAGGATAAATTACCTTTACCCCGGCTTTCTGCACTTCACTCAAAGCGTGTTCCGAGGCTTCTTTCCATAGTTTAATCTGATGTTCAACCGATTCATCTACAGCGGCCTGTAACCATTTTTTCTCCTGATCAGAAAGCCCCTGCCAGACAACGGTGCTCATTAACAAAATATCAGGAACACCCGTGTGCTCATCAATACTGTAGAACTTACATACTTCATAATGACGGGAAAGATAGAAACTGGGCGCGTTGTTTTCTGCACCATCTACCACCCCCTGTTGCAAGGCTGTGTACAATTCACCCCAGGGTATCGGTGTCGGGGATCCTCCAAGAGCTTTTACCATTTTGACTGCCGTGATACTCTTCATTACACGGATTTTTAACCCCCTAAGATCGGCCGGTGAATTTACCGGTTTCTCTTTAGTGTAAAAACTGCGGTTACCGGCATCATAATAACACATACCTCTCAAAAAATAATCTTCGCCGGCAAGAAGAAGCCTCTTACCCATCGCCCCTTTCAATACTTTCCAGCGGTGTTCATCATCGCGAAAAATATAGGGGATACCAAATATTTTCATCTCGGGGACAAAGCCTTCAAGTGGCGCCGTGGAAACTTTTGTCATGGCCAGGCTGCCGATCTGAAGTAATTCGATCAGATCACGTTCCTGCCCCAACTGTCCCCCGGGATAAATGTCTACTCGCATCTTACCGCCAGACTTTTCAAAAACTTTTTCCGCCATAAATGCCATAGCCTGATGAACCGGATGGGTCGTATCCAGGACGTGCGCCAACTTAAGTATTTCTACCTGTTTTACTTCACCACAGGAAAAAAAATACAATTGAGATGAGATCAACAGAAATACGATCACAACAATTTTAATTTTCATTTTTCTTGGTTACCTGTATGAATGGTTAGTTGGTTCCTCTATATTTCTTTGAATTTGAATTACCTTTTAAGAGATTATTTAATTATCATAGTAGTCATTCTGAATCCACATCTATATCAGAAAAGGTTTATTTTTATCTCTCGAGGATATCGTCATGCTGCCCGCCTGAGGCGGGTCAGCATCTCAACTGAGAATATTTTAATAATTAGACCCTGAAATAAATTCTCCGAAGGAGTCATTTGGACAGGGTGACCTACTGGTAATAGCTCCCCGCATTTCTCAAAAATCTAACTAAACTCCTTTACCTGCATGTCTCACAAACAATAATATCACCAGGGACCTTGATATGCTCTTCTTCGTGTTGTTCCGGGTTTTTTATTTCATCGATGAGTAACAATATAGCTTTTTCTGCCAGTACTGCCGCCGGCTGATTCAGATAGGTCATTGATGGGGAAAAAAATCTATTATAGGCACTTCCCCCAAATGAAATGACATCGACATCATCCGGTATAGTGAGGCCAATTTCCTCCGCCGCGGTATACATCCCCATGGCCACTGGAAAGGTAACTGCAAAAACAACTTCCGGCATATTATTACTCTTAAATAACTTCCAGAAACCACGATAGCCGGCTTCTTCACCAAAGCCACCCTCAATAATCCATTCCTCGTTGATTGGTAAGTTATTTTCTTTCATAGCGTCTTCGTATCCGGCATAACGTTCTTTGCCAATATTTGTATAACTGAATCCTGCAAGATGGGCAATCTTTGTATAGCCTGTATCGATGGCATGTTTCACAGCTTTATAAGCACCACCACGGTCATCTGTGGTCACACTGCTGAATCCCAGACCATGAATGACCCTGTCAAAAAATACCAATGGTATCTTTTTCTTTTTTACAAGATTAAAAAGTTCAAGATCTCTGGTCTTCTCAGTTATCGAAATCAGAAGACCGTCAACACGCATGGATAAAAGTGTATTAATATGGGTTTGTTCATAAAAGGCATCCTCCTGGGATACGGCCATCATGATCTCATAGCCATGATCGAAGGCAACTGAATAGATGGTCTCAATAGCCGTAGCAAAAAAATTATGCGCGATTTTTGGTACAACTAATCCAATTGTATTGGATTTTCGACTGGATAGATTCCGGGCAAAATAATTTGGGGTGTATCCCATTTCCTGAGCCGTTTCCCGGATTAGATCTTTCTTTTCTGAACTAATATCGGGATGATCGCGAAGGGCTTTGGAAACTGTCACTTTTGAAACTTTTAATCTATCCGCGATATCTTTCAACGTCACTTGGGGTGCCATCTTACACTTTCCTCCCTTAACCGTTAAAGTTACCGGTTAAGGAAAATTGAATATATTTACAATAAATGTCAAGAAATTGTTTGGAATAAGGTAATATTTTTCATTAATATTGGCCTTATTTTATCAAATATATTCTAACCTGATTAATTTATGAATTGTACCACCAAGACACGAAGACACTAAGGAACAAGGAATTTAGAAGTTTTAAATATAAGATGTAAATTTGATTTATTTAAAAACAGATACTCCTTTTATATAACTTTGTGTCTTAGTGCCTTTGTGGTTGAGAATAATTCAGGCTAAATTAAATTTAATAAATTTATAGAGAATAGATTGGGGATTCTTTCATGGAAATTGTCGATATCGTTGGTCTTATTGCATTGATTGTAACGATTATATATACGGGTTACGGTCTACCTGTTCAAATATATAAGAACTATCAGGCAAAAAGTACAAAAGGTCTTTCCTTAAGCATGATGATCCTGCTTATGTTAACCTTGACTACATGGGTGGTATATGGTAGTGTAAATATGCCTATGGACTGGTATATCATCATATCTAATTCCATAGGAATGATCAGTGTTTTGATAATCATTATCCAATTCTGGATTTACCGCACCAGAACGGTCACCAAATAATAATAAAACAACCGCATTACACCGAATGAGAGCCACTTCACCTCTCGCAGGAAATCTTCGAAAGGGATGTTTCTTACCCTCTTTTTATCCCGCCTACTTTTTGTACGCCAAAAAGTAGGCAAAAAGCCTGGCGATTTTAAAGTCTGTCTTTACTGCATTCTGCTTTCCATTAAAGTGATTCGTGAAATTCGTGGTAATTCGTGGACTATTTTGTATAATTCCTCCAGATAGTCCCTTTGGGAGGATAATCTGTGGACAAAACAGATAACTACTGCTAGGCATTAACAATATTTTGTGGTTTACCGTCAATAAATGATTTTAGGTTCTGCACGGCTACTTTCATGAGTCTTCTTCTTGCCGCCCCGGTTGCCCATGATATATGTGGTGTCAGTATACAATTTCTAGCAGATAATAAGGGATTATCCGCCGGCGGTGGCTCCAAAGACAAAACATCGATACCTGCCCCCGCGATACGATCCTGGTTTAAGGCCAGGGTGAGATCTTCACTATTCACTAATTGTCCACGACTGGTATTGATCAGAAAAGCGCCTGGTTTCATAAGATTTAATTTTTCGGTGTTAATAAACTGATTATTTTCTGTAGTAAGCGGACAGTGCAGGCTGACAATATCACTTTTACGAAAAATCTCATCCATTTCAACCATGGTTACATATTCCGGCATTTCAACAGCCACAACCGGATCATGCGCCAGAATCCGCATCCCGAATGCAGAAGCAAGTTGGCCCGTGACCTGCCCAATCCGGCCAAAACCTATTAAACCCAAAGTCAGACCATCCAGTTCTATAAGTGGCCGATCCCAGTAGCACCAGTCCGCTGCGGCAGACCATCGGCCCTCTCTGACAGTTTGTGCATGATACCCCACCTGCTGGGTTAATTCAAGAATGAGTGCCATGGCCATCTGCGCAACCGATTTTGTACCATAAGTCGGTATATTCGATACAGGTATACCGCGCTCCCGGGAAGCCTCAACATCTACAATATTATAGCCGGTAGCGATAACCCCAATATACTTCAAACGTGACAAATTTTGAATGGTATCCCTGCTTAAAGGAGTCTTATTAGTTATGACGATCTCTGCAGAGGCACATCTATTGATAACATCAGCAGCAGGAGTCCTGTCATAAATTGTACAATCGCCCAATGTTTTTAACTCATCCCAGCTGAGATCCCCCGGATTTAGTGTATAGCCATCTAAAACCACAATTTCCATTACAACTTCACCTCTCCATTTTGTTTCCGGAATTTTATAAAATATATTTAAGGCTAGCTTATAGTAGCCGAAAACTTTGTTATTTTCGCATAGGCGAATCGCCTGTGGAGATTAGCAAAGTTTTGATGTCATCCAGAAGGGATCTTCCAACTTGCTGATGTGATTTCGACAAGCAGGAAGATTCCTATGGAATGACAGAATAGAAAATACCATTTGTTTGTCCGAAGGATCCCTTTGGGGCGGCATCACTGCGGTATGAATAGATCAAGCTAATATTCTTTCAGTTGAATCGCGGGCGATTCCCCATACTTAATTTCGACTTCCCGGGCCTGGTTTACAATTGACAATCTGCCGGCCTCAACAACCAACTCATTAAAAGAACTGTTAGCTGGTGTGGCCACAATACCTTCTTTATCGATTACTTCTACCATTTCCCGGAACTTTTCAAGGATTTTATTCTCCGATGTCCCAATTGCAGCTGACTCGACCCGGTAAACGGCCTGGACCAGACCTTCAATACTCCTATAGCCATAGCCCACTGGGGTTAATCCCTTTCCCCCTCGTTCGATCAATTTAAAATAATCCGGACTGGGCTCATTATAATACGATTCTCCGGCATCACTCCCTTTGGACAGATAAGAATGTTTGACCCCCCGGTACTGATCGTCGTGAAAGATCAGGCCGCCATCATCTTCTCCCTGGGTAAACATCCAGATACCCTGGGAATTGCCCCCCGGTCCCACATTCGGATAGCCCATACCATTTAATACAGCGAGACTGGCGCCATTTTCCCATATTACACGGGCATTTGTCCACAAATATCCCTTTTTACCGTTAGGATAGGTTTCTTCCACACCATAAAGCGATACCCGTGTCGGAAGAAGACCGGTGATGAGATGGACCTGATCAACATAATGACATCCGATATAGGTAAACATATCTGAATTTTCAGAGGTACACCAATTCTGGAAATTAGAATGTCTGTACCACCAGGGTTCGATTAAGGTGGCGTATCCCATACGGAATTCTCCCAGAGCTCCATCCCGATATTTTTGCCGGGCCATGCCCACACGGTCATCAAAACGCTTATGATATTCAACTCCGACAAATAGCCCTTTTTCATAGGCCAATTTCTGTATTTCAACGGATTCATGATGCTTTAAAGTAAGCGGTTTCACACATAAAACATGCTGATCATTTTCCAGTGCAAATACAACAGCCTTATAGTGCATTTGATCCGGCAGAGCAATAAAAACGATATTGCGGGGCGCCATCTTTGATATCACTTCTGTATATAACTCCGGAAATAGTTCAGAGTCAGATACATTCTCATAATCGGGATAGGCATTAAATGTCTGCCCCGGAAATGCATGTTGAAGGGTCCTATTTTCTGCCATTGTTCTTAGTGGTGATGCATTCAGAGCACAGATATTTATTGATTTCACTGCCTCCAGACGCTGGAGATGATAGATGGACGGCAGTATCTGCATTTCGGTGATCATACCACCACCGACGATGGTGACATCAAAAGATTTCTCAAACCTCATTATATTGTCCTTTTTTATGATTTTATTTCAAAGATAATGATTAGGCCAAAAGCGCATGAAAAATCAATATCCAATATCCAACATTCAATTTCCAATTTCCAAGTGCCCAGTATCGAGTATCTCACAACCCCCTTAATTCCCCTTTTTCAAGTGGGAGACAGATCCCGGTCTTCAGCATATAGAAACCAGTATCCAGCATCCAGTATCAAGTATCGAGTATCCAGTTAAATCAGTTCAATAATCGCAAAGTAACCTGTTATAAATCCAAAGATGATGACAGCAAGAATCCCTGCATTCATCTTTTTATCCGGTATATGCTCTTTCATGAGATTTTTACGGTTGATGAGTAGAAATATTGGAATCGCTACAGCCGGCAATATCATAGCCTGAAAAGCCTGAGAGAAAATCATCATTGCCGGCGGACGGCTATCCATAAACTGCAATCCAAAAGCAAAAAGAATTCCGATCAAACCAAGAATTCTGTACATGGGTGATCTTATATCTCTGGGTCGACCGGTATAATCTGAAATTAGCCACGGGGCAATTAATATGATTGGAAATACCGTGGAGAGACCGGCACCGGCAATCCCCAGGATCAAAATGAATGCCGCAAATTTTCCACCAAGCGGTTCAAACAGACTAATCATCTCCACCGTATTTGTAAGGTTTAAACCCATAACATGAAGCGTGCCAGCCGCAACAGCCATGATAACCGCACTTAGAAATAACATCATTGATGCCGAAACCATGGCATCCCTTTTTTCCTGCTGCAAATTTGATATATCCCAGCCTTTTTCCGCCACAACCACGCTGCGCATAATAAAGACGGCTGCAGAACAGGTTGTGCCGGCCATCGCAGCGATCAGTTGAAATGCACCGGGTTTATCAGGGATCTGTGGGATAAGACCGTTTATAATTGATCCCATACTTGGTTTGACCATGAAAAATACAATGAGAAAACAGACACCCATCAGAATAACAAATGCGATAAGAATTTTCTCAAATACCTGATACCTGCCATACCAAAATAACAAATAGAGCAGAATAACCAGCACCAATGTTATCGAGAACGTGCTGACAATAAATCTATCATCGATTAAACGGAATCCTTCCTGAATCAGGTCTGCCACGATACCCATGATACCCATCAGAGCCATGATTTCACCAACCATCAGCGCAATCAATATATAGATGGCAAGAATCTTACCTCCACGTAAATGACTTTTAATGTTATGAAGTGCCGTATTTCCGGTCACAAGGGTGACCTGTCCATAAGCAACCATCAGGATATAGGTTAAAAAACAGGACAGAACTAAAGCCCAGAAGAGGGTCATGCCATATTCCGCACCAGATTTTGCCATGGTGGTTACACTTCCGGTACCGATATTATAACCAATTAAAAACAGTCCGGGACCAACTGCACTTAATCCTATAAGTATTTTTCTTGATAAACTTTCAGTCTTACCATTCTTATTATTCACAAATATTCTCCATTCGTGAGAGAGAATTTAACCGCAAAGACGCAAAGGATTCGCAAGGGCCGCAAGGATAATTTATGACTAATACAAAAATAAACTTTGAAAATCTTTGCGTACTTTGCGCTTTCTCTGCGTCTTTGCGTTTAATATTTAGTTATACAGAAATTCACTATTTTTCATCATAGTTTCTTTTATAGTATTCAGTGAGGAATCTCAGAGCAAAGGAGGTACCGATATCACGATTTACCATCCATACCTTTCCTTTTTTTCTTCTTGTTCGGATATTAATCGTAGCACCAGCAAGATTTTCATCGGGATGATTGGCGGAAAATTTATTTTTTAATATCCAGGTAAGTGATTTTTCGATATTACTTTTAAATTCGTCACCGACCCCATAATCCACTAAACGCATCCAGATGATACCGGCAAAAGCAACCGCAGATCCACAAATGGAACCCTGATTATTTCGACCATCCAGATAATTCTTATAATAAATCGTCCCGTTACCTTGTTGAAACGTAGCGAATGTTTTAGCAGTTTTTCGGGCTGCCTCAAGATAGGCATTATTTTTTGTCAATTCATATCCCTCAAGTAGTGATTCTGCATACCAGAGATTAAAGCGGGGATGAACCGATCCGTCATATTTATTATTGGGCATGAAATCCATCCACATTCCCTCGGGTCCCTGTTTCCCGACCAGACTTTCACATAATTCTATAAACAGTTTTTTATATTTCTCATCTTTCGTGTATTGATACATATCCAGATATAGGGATCCTTCATTATTTGGACGGGCCACATCAAAGAGATCCTGATTTTTCTTATCCGGCCAGAACGGACTGTTTTCCTTCATCACCTCACCGGATTCAGGATCCACATTATCATAAAACACACCTTGCTCCGGTACATACATATGTTTCATCATCCAATCCCCGGCTTTTGTTGGCACATCGGCATACGTTTTATCACCGCTGACTTCATATAATCGAAATAATCCCGCCGATCCATCACTGACAGTCGCGAAAACAATGACTTGTCCGGCATGATCCCCATGAACCGCGTTAAGCATCCCTTTTAATTTAGGATGATCTTTTATCTCAAGACTCGTCCACCAGTCCCCGGCCCTCTTCGCTGCCTCCAGATACTTCTCATTACCGGTTGTCTCATAACTTTCAACCAGGGCATAGATTATCTGCCCTGTATGCCAGGGAGGCTCATAATCATACCATTTTCCTTCAGTCATATTATAATCACATCTTGACTTACCAGATTCGTCCAGAAGCGTAAAGGCCGCGTAGTTTGCTCCAACTTCAATCGCCTCTAATATTCTGGATTTCAAATCCGTATCTGTCTTCTCAGCATAAGCTAAAAATGAGAAAACGAATACTACTATAATACCTGTTACTATATTTACAATATGTCGCATATTTCACTCCTCCACAATATAATATTTATACTTATGACTGCGGACAATTTTTTCAGGAAGACGGAACGAAAAACCCCATGCTCCTTTATTTTGATCTATCTTAAGTAACATATCATTTCTTCCCTTTTTTA
>SDBT01008923.1_pt1 | contig 16310 bp, 17 predicted proteins | sample 2277101 | NCBI WGS metagenome assembly SDBT01 (sample SAMN10404973, study PRJNA504765) | marine sediment metagenome | isolation source: marine sediment core GS10_PC15, 103 cmbsf | place: Arctic Ocean: Southern Knipovich Ridge | collected 2010 | reverse complement strand
TTTGCTCCAAGGCTTGTGGAAAAGGCTCCGGAATTCGGCAAGGTTGGTTATGTAATTGTGATATGGCCTTCAGGAAGCCGGGTACTTAAAGGCCTTGGTGCTTATGAAAAACTGCTTGAAGAAGGCTGCCAGTTTACAAACTACTATATCTCAAACTATAAGGGCAAAGTTATAAAGACATACTCTATTGACCCCGTAGCAGAAAAATACGGACCTATCATTAGCATTTACCGTCCCGAACTTATAGATACACTCCTGGCTTCGGTTAATCCCGAATTTATAGATATGAACACCACGGTTGAAAAAATAGAGCAGGGCACTGATACTGCCGAAGTTCATTTTAGCGACGGCTCATCAGAACAATACGACCTCGTAATCGGGTGTGACGGAGTAAGGTCAAAAACAAGGGAACAGATATTTGGCCATATTCCACTAACTTATAGTGGTATGTCGGGCTGGGGATTCTGGATTGACCCCAATCTTTCTAAACCCGATGGTATTGTTGAATACTGGGGAAAAGGCAAATTCATTGGTGTTTGGCCGACTAAGGGCAGATTATCGGTGTTTACAAGTGTAAAAATGGCTGAAAAAAATATTGACCCGGTTGATAGCCGTATTGACCGAATTAAGGAATGTTTTAAAGAATTCAGGGGCGTTGTGCCGGATATGCTCGACCAGTTAAATGACCCGAATGAAATATACTACGATACATATAATGATATGCAAATTGATGGCTGGTCAAAGGGCAGGGTAGTCCTTGTAGGGGATTCAGCGCATGCAATTCTACCAAATGCAGGTGCCGGGGTATCCATGGCAATGGAATCTGCTGCCGTAATAGCAGAAGAGCTTTGCCGGGCAGATTCTAAGTATATAGAACATGCCCTGAAACAATATGAAACAAGAAGAAAACCGAGAGTTAAGAAAGTCCAGAACCAGTCGCGTATGATGGGTAAACTTGTATATTCAAACAGCAGCATACTTTCCACAGCCAGGGACTATTTTCTAAAAGTGTATTCAAATGACCTGGTTTACAAGTATTGGGACAGTATGTTAAAAGACCCTATATGAAACATTTTTAAAATTCGAATGTTAAATATTTTAGTGGTTCAAATTAAAGATTTTACTAAATCAGAATACCAAATAATACTTGTACAATTGACTAAACAAATACAAGGAGTTTAAAAGGTGCAAAGCTTAAAGTTACGTTTAATAATAATATTTTTTTCAATTTTATCTATTCTTTTAATATGCAGTGTTGATTCATATTCACAGGTAAACGATCCCAAGTATCTTTCACGCCTGGTCAAAAGCTTAAGTCCATCTGTAGTAAATATAAGTACAACAAGTGTTACAAAAACCAGGGGTTTTGGGTTTAACAATCCAGATGGTACAAATGACCCTTTTGAACAGTTTTTTGACAGGTTCTTTGGTGAAAACCTTCAGCAAAGAGTGTTTAGAAGAAGAGGTCTTGGCTCAGGTTTTATAATCAGTAAGGACGGATTTATAATAACAAATAATCATGTAGTAAGAAAAGCTGACGAGATAAAGGTAATACTTGAAAACGAAGACGAATATTCTGCAGAGCTTATAGGGACTGACCCAAAAACAGACCTGGCCCTGCTGAAGATTAAACCTAAGACTGCTCTTACCCCGGTAAGAATAGGAGATTCTTCCTCACTTGATATAGGTGACTGGGTAGTTGCAATTGGAAATCCCTTCGGGCTTGGAAATACTGTTACTGCAGGGATTGTGAGTGCCAAAGGCAGGTCACTTGGCCTCGGTGCTTATGATGATTTTATTCAGACCGATGCGGCTATTAATCCCGGCAACAGTGGGGGGCCGTTATTTAATTATAAGGGTGAAGTTGTTGGTGTTAACACGGCAATTATTGCCGGAGGGCAGGGCATCGGGTTTGCAATACCTATGAATATGGCCAGCCGGATAGTTACCCAGCTTCAGACAAGTGGTAAAGTAGTAAGGGGCTGGCTCGGGGTCCATGTACAGCAGATAACACCCGAGATTAAAGAGGGACTTAACCTGCCTAATGATAACGGTGCACTTATATCCGATATCGCGCCCGGCAGCCCGGCAGAAAAAGGTGGTTTAAAAAGAGGCGATGTAATAGTTGCCGTTAACAACATGCAAATTATAGATGAAGACGACCTTCCAAAATACGTTGCCAATCTTGCCCCCGGGACAAAGGCTAAATTTAAGATAATCAGAGATAATAAAAATAAAACACTGGGTATTAAACTTAGTGAATTCCCAGAACAGCAGGCGGCAAATACCGGGAAAAAATCTACAAATAAAACGGATACTGCCATAGGCCTTATTGTTGACGAAATTACCCCGCAAATACAGAGAAGTTACAAGTTAAAGGACAACAATGGTGTAATTGTGGTTAAAGTATTGCCAGGAAGTGCTGCACAGCAGGCCGGTTTAAAAGTAGGTGATATTATTCTTGAAGCTAACAGGAAAAAGATAAGAAACGTGCAGGACATTGAAAATGAATTTTCTAAACTTGCAAAAGGAACTTCTGTGCTTCTTTTGATCAGCAGGTCAAACCAGACAATATATGTCGGATTAAAATACAGTTAGAAGGTGCTAATTGAATATTGAAGAGAAATTAAAACAATTACAAATTGAATTACCTGAAATTGCAATACCTCTCGGATCATACAGGCCATGCGTCGTATCAGGGAATTACATATATGTATCGGGGCAGCTACCCCTTAAAAATGGGGAGCTTTTATTAAAAGGTGTTGTGGGAGAAGATGTTTCCCTTGAAGAAGCTGTACAGGCCGCAAGAGCCTGTGCGATAAATTCACTTGCTATACTAAAAAATGAGACCGGTGATTTAAACAGAATAAAAAAGATAGTAAAGGTCACGGGTTACGTAGCAAGCTCTGAGAACTTCTATCAACAGGCAGATGTTATTAACGGTGCATCAAATCTATATTTTGATGTTTTTGGCGAAAAAGGTGTTCATGCAAGGGCAGCTGTAGGAGTGTATAAATTGCCTATTAATGCACCCGTAGAAGTGGATTTAATCGCAGAAATTATTACCTAAGAAATAATTATCAAATGATAAATATATACATTTATCAGGACGAACCTTCACCATCCCTTGATATCGACCGGTTATCTCTTTTCCTCAATTCCTTTAATCAGATTGAGGTAATCATAAGGAACCTGCCTGATTACACCAATATAGATTCTAATAATGATAACGAATTTTCAGAGTACCTGGATTCAATAAAAATCGGGGATATAGAATTACCACTGGATAAAAGAAGATTTGAGGACGAGTTTGTTAAGTCTGATATTAAACCGGGCGAAGTAAGGGAAAACTTCTTTGATGGTTACTGGCTTCAAAGAAAACTGTATTCGGTCATTTTTTCGCACTTTTCTGATGAGATAAGAGATGACTGCCTTCATATTGTACTTACCGGAAGGCTGTTCGGTACTTTTGGTACCAGGAGATACCATGCAAGGGTACTTCTCACGGGTGAGCCCTGCCTCCTCTCAACTTCAGGTATTGTGGAGGCTCCCGCGAAATCAAGGGAGTACTATTTTGCAAAAGCAAAATTCCTGGCTGAAGAAAAAGATCTTTCAGAACTTGATGAAATATTTGCCGGAAGCTACGTGGAGTACGACAGTCCTAAAATCACGGACATTATATGCTCATATATACTTCAGCTCATAAAATACAGGCACACAGGAGAGCCATTCTGCCCAAGTGATAAATGCTGCCTATACAACTCCCACTGGCAGAAAGATGTCCTGGAATTGCAGTATAAAAAAGAAATGTGCGATGAATGCAGAAATATCCTATGTACTAGCTAGTATACAAACTGAATAGTATTAATTGTTTTTACGTTTTTGTCATACCCGGCTACGAGGCTACGACTGAGCTCAGCCGAATGTCTCGGGTATCCGGACAGCTTTTATAACAGTAGATTCCCAGTCAAGCTGGGAATGACATTAAGGTCAGGATCTAGTCCATATCTTCAAGAATATTTATAGCAACTTCGGCTGCTTTTTTTCCTGAAAGCAGCATTCCACCGAATGTAGGCCCCATTCTTGGCAGTCCAAATGTAGTGCTAACTGACATTCCGCATGCAATAAGCCCTGGATGTACTTCCTGAGTGTATTCAACAAGTGCTTCTTCAGATTTTTCCACCCACATTGACCCATGTCCCGGAAGTTTTTTATAAAGACCCTGCTGAGACAGTCTCGATACGCAGTAAGCATCGTGCCCCGTGGCATCTATAACAAGCTTGGATTCGATAGCAATCGGGTCAAGGCATGTAATTTCTTTAGGCATATTTGCGATAGGTGTCCAGTTGATAACAATCCCTGCAACACGTCCGTTTTCCCTGATTACAAGGTCATCAAACATTGTCATATTTCTGATTTTTGCACCGGCTTCACAAGCAGTAGCAATCAGCTTGGAGCATGCATAAGGGCCATCTGAAACAAATAAGCCGTCTGATACTTCTTCATATGGCACTTCAATTTCATCTAGTACAGTCTGACCGGGTGCCCTTACCGTGACTTTGTTCATTAAATAACCGCCGATCCAGAATCCACCACCCAGGTAGTTCATTCTTTCCACTAGTAAAACTTTATATTTTTTCTTTGCTATATCTTTTGCTGCCACAAGGCCGCTTGGCCCAGCCCCTACTATGATTACATCACTATCGATATATTCGGTAAACTCCTTGGAGAATCCTTCGACAATCGCTCTTGTTACCTCTTTTTCTCCTACTGGGGCAAATACTATTTTTTTATTATCAGGCATCTGGTTTTTCCTCCGAATTTTTGAAAGCTCTTTACTTTATCACACAGCAGTTATACGTCAATATTGTAAAATTATAAGAGAATAAAATTAAAAAAAAATGCTGGAAATATTTGATTAAATCAGTAATTTTTTAGAAATACTTGCTTTAAATTAATACCAAAGGAATATTAACTCCATGAATAAATTATCATTAATACTTTTCCAGATTTTTCTGGTTTTAATACTATTTACAGATTATTCATACTCCGGGATCGTTATGGAACAGATGAGATATGAGTTAAAAACACCTGACAAGAAGGATAAGGGTCTACTCCTGATCCAGGACAACAAGATGCTTTTTAAGGATACAACTAATAATGTATCCACGCTTTTTGATTTTGACAGGGACCAGATGATAGTGCTTGACCATAATGGTCAGACTTTTACCGTGATTGACCCGAAGGCTTTTGTAAAAGCTATCGAGGACTACACGAAGGAAGTTAAGCGGTTGAGGCAAAAACACCTGGAAAGCCTTCCTCCCGAGCAGCGTGAGATGGTGGAAAAGATGATAAAGAAAAGGGAACTGGAATCCGGAAAGAACGGCACGGGGAAGATAGTAATTAGTATAAAAAATTCCGGGGTTTCAGAAAATATTTCGGGATACAAGGCCAGTAAATATGAAGTGTTTCATAATGACAAACTAAATGAAGAACTCTGGCTTACCAATGATCTTAATATTCAGAAAGAGCTGGACCTTAAAAAAATGTCTAACCTGATGACCGAGTTTAAGAAAGTTAACAAGAGGCTCGGAAACGACACTGTAGTCAACGAGGACGCATTTATAAATCTGTTTGCCAACGGTGGGTTTCCTCTCAAAACGGTAGACCGTTCTTTTGGGGAAACTGTATATATTGAAGAAGTTGTGGATATCAGAAAGGAAGATATACCGGCAGATAATTTTAAACTTCCATCGGGATACAAGGAAAAATCAGTTAATGAACTGTTAAAAAGTGCATTCTAACAGTTCATTAAGATTATTCTTCTTCTTTAACAACATCAAGCTTGATGTTGGCTGTTACTTCGGGATGTAATTTTATAGGTATATCGAAATTACCAAGGGTTTTTATAGGTTCGGACAATATTATAGTCTTCCTGTCTACTTCAAAACCTTTTTCCTTGAGTGAGTCTGATATATTCTGGGTAGTTACAGAACCAAAAAGTTTATCTTCTTCACCTGCTTTTACCGCAATTGAGATTTCAATAGTGTTGAGTGTATCAGCAATTGCCTGAGCATCTTCAACAATCTTGGCATCCTTCAGCTTAAGGGAGTTCAGCCTGTTTTCCCAGGCCTTAATATTATGGTCAGTTGCCCTTAAAGCCAGTTTTTTTGGTAAAAGGAAATTCCTGGCAAGCCCGTTCTTTACTTCTTTAACTTCTCCGCGCTTTCCTATATTTTCTATGTTGTCAAGTAAGAGTACTTTCATCGTTATTTACCTCATTTTATAATACTACTAATGCAATACAGTGTATGGAAGCAAAGCCATAAAACGAGCTCTTTTAACGGCTACTGCCACCTTGGACTGCTCTTTTGAATTCAGCCCGGTACTTCTGCGTGGCTGAATCTTTTTCCTGTCTGTAATAAACTGCGACATTAATTCAACGTCTTTGTAATCTATCTTTTTACCTTCTTTTGCAAGATTACGGGCCCTTCTTTTCTTAACAAAAAATTTTCTTCCTGATCTGTTCATATTAGTTTTCGCCTCCACTTTCTTTGTCTTCAGTGCTTAGTGGGGGAGCAGCTGTAAATCCTGAAGAGCTGCTTGTTGCGGAAGTATCTTCTTCCGGTGCACTTGGAGCTTCCGGTGTTTTTTCCTCCACTGGTGCACTTTCCGGTGTACTTGGAGCTTCCGAGGTTTTTTCCTCCACTGGTGCACTTTGCGGTGTACTTGGAGCTTCCGAGGTTTTTTCCTCCACTGGTGCACTTTCCGGTGCACTTGGAGCTTCCGGTGTTTTTTCCTCCACTGGTGCACTTGGGGCTTTCGGTGTGGCCTCTTTCGGAGTACTATCAACCTGAGGGCTGGCTGCAGGGGCACTTGGTGGAGTGCTTGGAGCAGGTGTACTTTCCTTCGGAGTGGTTTTAGGAGTGGCCGGCGCAGGAGCATCAGCAGCTTTTGCCGACGGTTCCTCAATGTTCACTGTCATAAATCTTAAAACATCTACATTGTGAAATGCCAGATGCTTTTCTATGTTGGCTATTACGCTTGGGAGTGACTTGAATTCAACAATGTAATAGGTCCCCCTGGTATAATCATTAATGGGGTAGGCAAGGTCTCTTTCAGCCCATTTCTCGTCTCGGGATATTTCACCTTCTCCCGAGTTTATAGCTTTGGTTACCTTTTCCTGAATTATAGCAAGGTCGTCCGTATTTATGTCGGGCCTTACTAAATATAAAGTTTCATAAAACTTTGGCTGTATCGCCATTTTTTACCTCCTGCCTTGGACTTTTGACCCTGGGCTCATCCCAGAGTGACAAGTCGATAAATAAAGGACTAGTATTCTAACATAACTATTTGATATTGAAACAACATTTATTATTGCAGGATAAGGCTTCACACCTTACCCCGCAGATTTTGTTTTTAATTATAAAAGAAGTGGTGCAATTACAAGTGATACAATTGACATCAGTTTGATAAGGATGTTCATTGAGGGCCCTGATGTATCTTTAAACGGGTCACCGACTGTATCTCCGACTACTGCAGCTTTATGTGCATCGGAACCTTTACCGCCAAGGTTTCCTTCTTCAATGTATTTCTTAGCGTTATCCCAAGCACCACCGGCATTTGCCATCATAAGTGCAAGCATAACACCTGATACAACTGCTCCGGCAAGAAAACCACCAAGAGCTTCGGCGCCAAGAATAAATCCGATTAGAAGAGGTGCTACAACGGCTATTACACCGGGAACAATCATTTCCCTGAGTGAAGCATCAGTACTGATTGCAATACATTTTGCATAGTCAGGTTTTGCTTCACCGTCAAGCAGGCCTTTGATTTCCCTGAACTGCCTTCTTACTTCTTCAACCATTTTCTGTGCTGTTCTTCCAACTGCACCCATTGTAAGGGCGCCAATGAGGTAAGGTACCGTACCGCCGATTAACAAACCGGCTACTACCTTGCTGTTTATAATGTTGATTGCATCGAGTCCGACTGCATTTGTGTAGGCTGCAAAAAGGGCCAGTGCTGAAAGTGCAGCAGAGCCAATTGCAAAACCTTTACCGATAGCGGCTGTTGTGTTTCCAAGTGAATCGAGTTTGTCTGTAATTGTTCTGACTTCAGGACCAAGTTTAGCCATTTCAGCAATACCACCGGCATTATCTGCTACAGGGCCGTATGCATCAACTGACATTGTGATACCGATAGTTGCAAGCATACTGACTGCCGCGATACCAATTCCGTAAAGCCCTGCGAACATATAGGAGAAACCTATTGTAGCGGCGATTGTAAGAACGGGGCCTGTGGTACTTATCATACCAACTGCCATACCTTCAATAATGTTTGTTGCAGCACCGGTTTGTGAAGCATCTGCAATCTTTTTAACCGGGGCTCCTGAAGTGTAGTACTCAGTTATTCTTCCAATCAGGATACCGGAGGCAAGTCCAAGAACGGATGCTCCAAATATTCCCATAATCTGCTTTCCTGCTATTCCGTCTACAAGGCCGGTAACAAGCAGAACAACCAGAGAAAGAACCACATATGATACTCCGGAATACATAGTTGCTTTTCTAAGTACCAGGTGAGGTTCAAGATTTTTATACCATTCAACTGTTTTAGCGCCCACAAGAGATGCAAGGCTTCCGATAGCGATCAATATCACAGGGATTGCCATAAGGGTCACCTGGTTTGATTCCATACTTGCGGCAATAACGATAGTTGCAATTACTGCACCTACATAGGATTCAAAAAGGTCAGCACCCATACCGGCTACGTCACCTACATTGTCACCTACATTGTCAGCAATTGTTGCAGGGTTTCTGGGGTCATCTTCAGGAAGACCGTTCTCGACCTTACCAACAAGGTCTGCACCTACATCTGCACCTTTTGTAAAGATACCACCACCGATCCTTGCAAACAGAGCTACTGTACTTGCGCCCATGGCGAATCCTCCGACTATGCTTCCAAAATCCACAAGGAATGTCTTGAGAACATCTGTATCCCCGGGAATCTCGGCATTTGTTATCCCAATAAAGAAAGCAACTGCAAGACCAAGAAGTCCAAGACCCGCAACGGAAAGTCCCATAACGTTTCCGCCTTTAAAAGCGACTTGAAGTGCTTTGCCCTGACCTTCGGTTGCGGCAGCATGTGCTGTCCTTACGTTGGCATGAGTTGCTGCTTTCATGCCAAAGAAACCGGCAAGGATTGAACATGCAGCACCACCCAGGTAGGCGAATGCGGTTGCAAAGCTGATAGATATTCCTAGTAAAATAAATATTATTGCAACAAATATTAATATTATCTGATATTCTTTTTTGAGAAATACCATAGAGCCTTCCTGAATTGCCGCAGCAATTTCGCGCATTTTATCGTTTCCTTCCGGAAGGCTTTTTAAACCCCTGTAAACAAAATAAGCATAGGCTAATACAATTACACCTATAATTATCGCTATATGACCTGCAAAGATCTGACTCATGTCAAGGTTCCTCCTTGTGAACTAAAATAATTTTTTGATCTTAATTTGATTTATTTTTGGGATATTATTGAATCAACATCCTCTATTGCCCTATCAATAATCTTGTCCAGGCCCTTAAATTCTTCTTCACTGAAAGTAGAAAGTACATGGTCAACCACCTGAGTCTTATACTCGGGCTTCCCAACCCCTATTCTTATTCTGTGAAAATCTTTATTACCTGTATTATCTATAATGGATTTTAGCCCATTATGCCCTGCTGTTCCGCCTCCAAACTTGGACCTAATATCTCCAAGCTGGAGATCCAGCTCGTCATGAACAACAATGATCTGATCTGCCGGGATCTTGTAAAAATTCTTTATTTCCTTTAAAGCCTCACCGCTTTTGTTCATAAATGTTAAAGGCTTGAAAAGACAAACAGTGTTTCCCAAATAATTGCCTTTTCCAAGCATGCCCTTGTGTGCTGATTTTGATATTTCAATACCTGCTTTGTCAGCAAGATTGTCAAGCACTATAAAGCCAATATTATGCCTTGTTAATTCATATTCTTTTCCAGGATTGCCAAGGCCGACAATTAGGAAATCCATTTGTTAACCTTCACCGTCACTACCTTCTGCTTTTTCATCTGTATCTGCCGGTGTCTCGCCTTCTGCAACTTCTGCCCCTTCCTCGCCTTCTTCAACTTCTTCACCTTCAGCAACAGTTGGTTCTTCTATTACCATAACTCTTGGTACGTGTACCATTGCAACTGTATCCTCAGGATTACCGGTAACTACTACTCCATCAGGAAGAGCAAGATCTTTAATCTGTACGCCCTGGTCAAGTTCAAGTTCAGTAACATCATGTTCTATATTGTCTGGTATATCGGCGGGAACACATATTACACCGATTTCTCTTATCATTTCTTCCAGAATTCCGCCTTCCTTAACACCTTGTGCACGTCCGGAAAAAACAAGTGGTATTTTAACTTCAATTTTTTCTTTCAGGTCTAATTCAAGAAAATCTAAGTGCAGTGCGGTATTAGATAAATAATCCATCTGTATGTCTCGTAGAATTGATAATTTATGTTCCTTTTTGTCATCACCTTCAATTTCGATATTGATAAGGGTGTTTCTTCCGGCATCGGTTGCGAATGCATTTTTAACGTCATTAGGGTTTAATTCCAATGGGACTGTTTCGTTACCCTTACTATATACAACAGCAGGAATATTGCCTTCTCTTCTAAGTGCTCTTGTGCTTGCTTTGCCCAGTGTTGATCTTCTTTTAGCTTTTAACGTGCTTTTAGCCATTTTATTACTCCTCAAATTTCTCTAATTGAATAAAGAACTTATAGATTCTCCGGTTGATATTCTTTTTATGGATTCTCCAAGCAGGCTCGCTAAGCTCAGTACCCTGATTTTATCACATGCCTTAATGTTTTCGTCCTGGGGAATCGAATCGGTAATTATAACCTCATCAAAGTCAGAATTGTTAATCCTTTCTATTGCAGGGCCCGAAAGAACACCATGAGTGCAGCAAAGTGACACGCTTTTTGCACCTTCCGCCATTAATATCTTTGCAGCAAGTGTAGCAGTGCCGGCCGTATCAACTATGTCGTCAACAATTATTGCTGTCTTATCCTTAACATCACCTATTACATATGATATTTCGGCAACATTTGGTGCTGTCCTTCTTTTATCCGCCATAGCTAGCTCAGCACCAAGAAAGTTGGCATATTTTCTTGCTCTTTCCATGCCGCCTGCGTCAGGAGAAACTATTACAATGTCTTCATCTCCATATTTTTCTTTTAAATATTCATTAATTACGGGTGATCCGAAGAGATGGTCAACAGGTACGCTGAAAAACCCCTGGATCTGACCGGCGTGAAGGTCAACGGTAACTACCCTGTCTATGCCGGCTATTACAAGTATGTCAGCTATGAGTTTTGCTGTGATTGGTGCCCTCGGTAGGACTTTCCTGTCCTGCCTCGCATAACCGTAATAAGGTATTACTGCCGAGATTGAACCAGCTGAGGCCCTTTTAAGAGCATCGATAATTATCAGCAGTTCCATTAAATTATCATTTACGGGAGGACAAGTAGGTTGAATAACGAATGCGTCTTTCTTTCTTACACTTTCGTCAATTTCAGCGAACATCTCACCGTCAATGAAACGTCTTGTTTCCAGCTTGCCGGGAGATACTTTTAAATATTCGCATACCGCTTCCGCCAATGGTTTGTTGGCAGTTCCACTAAATATTTTTGTGTTTTCCATAATATTATGAAACTAATGAAAATTTAATAGCAAAGGCATTATTATAGTAGAAGCAGTTAAGAATTCAAGGGGTTAAATTGAATAATAATTTTATAAAAAAAATGAGTTATTTTTGATGGTTAGATAGTTGTATTTTAGTTGTTATTCCCAGGTTGATAAGTGAATCGATTAATAAGTAAGTCCAGCTTCAATTGCTCATTAAGCAATTGAAAACCCGGCATTACAAAATTTTCGTTAAAAAAATTGTTAATTTTACCGTTAAGAAAGAATTTAGGGATGGGGAGGAATTAAATGCTTTTAGGAAAAATTGTCAATTTTTAGCAAATTTTGTTTAGCCGTGATTTTTGGTTCTTTGTATCTAGGCAAAGAACATATAAAAATATTAAAGTTAAGTAATTCTTCATTTTCTTTATCTTGATATAAAGAAAACGAAGCAAAAGAAAGATCAAGGCTAGGCAATGAATTTAACTAAAAAAACAATTTAAAATCTAAAACGTAAAATCCCGCCGCAACCCCTTTACGTTTCTTAACGATTTTAAATCACTTTTTTTTAACGTTATTCATTGCAGGCCGTTAAAAAAATAACAATTACTAATCTTATGAAAGTATGAGGTTAGTTCTTCCTGTATTTTGAAAAATCCGGCGGCCTTTTCTCCAAAAAGGCATCAATCCCTTCATGTGCCTCATCAGTTGTTTGAAAAAGCTCAAGTGAGCTAAGCCCCATTCTCGAAATTCCAAAAATATTATCAGAATCCGAATTAAATGAATATTTTAATACTTTTATAGCAGTTGGGCTCTTGTCCAGTATTTCATCACACCATTTATCCACTTCTTCCATTAAATTATCTTTAGGAACTACTGTGTTTACCAAGCCCATATCAAGTGCTTCCTGTGCCGAATACTTCCTGCATAGATACCATATCTCTCTCGCCTTCTTTTCACCTACAATCCTTGAAAGGTATGCAGTGCCGAACCCGGCATCTATGCTTCCTACCTTTGGCCCAACCTGTCCGAATATTGCATTGTCAGCAGCGATAGTCATATCGCAAATAACTTGCAGGACATTTCCTCCGCCTATTGCATAACCTTTTACCGCTGCAATAACCGGTACCGGGATATTTCTTAACAGATAGTGAAGTTGTGCTACGTACTGGCCAACCGGCAGATATTTGCCATCTTCTTCACTTTTGTTTTTCTTTTCCTTCTGGTCACCACCGGTGCAGAATGCTCTGTCACCGGTACCGGTAAGCACAAGTACACCAATCTCTTTGTCTTTCCATGTTTCGGTAATCGCATCAATCATTTCATAAAGGGTCTTGGCCCTGAAAGCATTAAGTACTTCAGGACGATTGATGGTAATAGTGGCCTTGCCCCTGTTTTTCTCGTAAATTATGTCTTCGTAGTTCATTGAATTTCCCTGGGTTTTTTTAATTAATAATAAATTGTGGGGATTTTTTAGTCAAAGTCTACGTATATAAATATTTTCTGGATTAATTCGATTTCCTTAATGATAATATAAATTCCAATATATGAATCAACTTTATTCTCAATTCTCAAAACAAAAAGGATCATACAGCTTTGCTTGATGCAATTATTGTAGGTGCCGGGGTCTCAGGGCTTCATGCAGCGTGGAGATTGCAGCAGGCTGGTAAAAAGGTAATAGTCCTTGAAGCACGTGACAGGGTAGGCGGGCGACTGCTTTCAGTAAATATCAAAAATAGCAAAAGCACACTCGATGTTGGTGCATCCTGGATATGGCCCGGTGAAGTGCGCGTGGATTCACTTATTAAGGAACTTGGCCTGGAAACTTTTCCGCAATACGTAAATGGTGAATTACTTTATGATTCACATGGCGGACCACAATCCGTCCCCACCGGTAATAATGGTATCCTCTCCTTAAGAGTTAAGGGAGGAATGGCTTCTATTACTGATTCTCTTGACCGGCGGCTGGAAGACGGAACAATCAAATTAAACTCCGTTGTTACGGAAATAAGAAATGAAAAAGATGGGGAAGTAAAAGTAGTTCTTAAACAGGATGAATCCTTTACTGCCAAAAATATTTTATTAGCTGTGCCGCCGGCTTTAGCTATAAGGCACATCAAATTCTCTCCGGAACTTTCAGAAAACCTAATAAGGATAGCCAGGGTTACGCCAGTATGGATGGGAATAATAATAAAGACAGTAATTGCTTATGATACACCTTTCTGGAGAGATGCTGGTTTTTCCGGGACTGTCATGTCAGCTTTAGGCCCGCTTCATGAAATTCACGATATGAGCGGCCCAGATGGCAAACCCGCAGCACTATTTGGTTTTACCGTTATTCAAACCCCTGATCATACTGCACCTGGTAGAGATGAAATAGTTGAACAGCTTGTAAGGCTTTATGGACAACCAGCTTCAAATCCTGTTGAACTGGTTACTCATGACTGGAGCAGGGAAGTTTACACTTCGCCTGAAGATGTTTTTCGTTTACAGAACTACAATCTATTTGGCGAAAGAATTTATGAAGGGACTTTTCTCAGCGGAAGGCTTCATTTCTGTTCCTGTGAGACAAGCGGTAGGAACGGTCATATTGAGGATGCTCTTGCTGCTTCAGAACGGGCTGTAAAAGCTGCAATTAAAAGTTAGTCCGTTGTTTCATAAAAAAGATGAAACCTCTGATGTATAATTTTAAACATGAAGAAAGCAATATTATTATTGGGAATAATTATAGTAGGTTTTGGTGCTCCCAATCTGCTGTGGCTAACAAATTCGACATTAAAAATCAGGAATGATGGAGACAAACTCCTAAGTTCCATCATTATCCGTGTTGATGAAAAGGAAACAAAACTTTCAGATATGAAGCCGGGCCAAAGCAGGTTTATATTCCTACCAAAATCGGGTGAATCTACAGTAACTATTACTTATAATTCTGGTGCAAAATCTGAAACAATCTGCCATGTATATGTTGAAGAAGGTATGTATCACGTTGAAGTTGAAATAAACAGTTCAAATAATGGAAAGTGTAAAGCTTCTCTCCCGATTGTATCTGAGCTTTTCTTGTTAAAACTAATATAGGTGAAAAAAAAGGGGATGTTACCCTTTAAAATTTTCTTTCAAGAAACTATAATTTAATATAGTTTGTAAAAACTAAAATGTCGTAAAGGAGAAGCCGATGCTTTTTATGATCACACAGACACACACGCCTGAATCCTGTCCCAAAGACGAGGGCGGTTCTAAAACTCTTTACGATGCAAATGCCGAGTGTATAGAGGTGAAAGCTATATACGGTGCATATGCAGAACATATTATTTACTACCTTTGTAGCTGATGAACCCATAGTTAAGTAATACAAAATAATTTTTATAGGAGAAATATATGAGAATGATGCTTACTGTTAGCTGTCCAAATGAAGAATTTAATGCTGCTGTAATAGACGGTAGCGCAGGCCCTAAGACAATGGCAATCCTGGACGAAGTGAAACCAGAAGCGGTTTACTTTGCTGAGAGGAATGGACATCGGACCATTATTATGATTGTTGAACTTGAAAATCCATCCATGATACCTGCATTAGCAGAGCCATGGTTTCTTACTTTTAATGCTAAGGTAGAGTTTAATGTTGTAATGAGTCCCGAAGACCTTGAAAAAGCCGGACTTGAAAAACTTGGTGAAAAGTGGGGATAGGGCTGCCGGTATTATTAAGAAAAAGGGACGCATCTACAACGCTACCCTTTAATTTTCAGATCCTGAAATAAATTCAGGATGACAGTAATGTTCTTAATTATAGATGAAGTAACCCTTTTTTAATGTTATTTTGACATGAATTCAGAATTATAATATTATCAATATTATAAGAGGGACTTACCAATGAAACTATTTAAAAATGCAATTTTTATTGCAGTCTTTGTTTTATTAAATCTTTTCACAATATCATTAAACGTATTTGCTGAAAATACGGCTTCAGGAAGCCTTACAGTAGATGGTGATAAAACGGTTATAAAATATGCATATGCAGATGAATACGACGGTGAAATCACCATAGTACTTGTAGATAATGAAATTCCCGAAGGAATGTTTCCTGATGGTGTATATAGTCTTGGCGAACAGGGAAAGATTAAGGGGATAGTTTTTATTGTATCATCTGATAAGAAAAAACTCTTAAAGGGTGGTTACTACAATCTGATTAATGCCGTACATTCATATCCAAAATGGAACAAGCTTGGAACGATAGGTAACGGTGAGCTTATTGTTGTAATAACCGATGGCGATGTTTTTTCCGGACAAATAAAAACACCTTCGGAAAATGATGTTGAAGGGCATAAATTCACTTATGACCTTAAATTTTCAGTCAGCCTCAAAAAGGAACCTCTTAGTTTAACTATGTCAGGCAATTTAGATCCGCCGTCACAGGCTTTTGGAGAATGGGGTAAAGCACTTTTTGCCGGTGATATTGAAGAATATAAAAAATATACTTCCCAGGAAATACTCAACATGATGCCTGAAGACTCGGCAGAACTAAACAAGAGTATTGAGTTCCAGCAATTGGTATTCCCGACTAATATAGAGATTGTAAGCACTAAAATTGATGGTGATAAAGCTGTGCTAAAGGCAAA
>SDBT01008922.1_pt1 | contig 16311 bp, 35 predicted proteins | sample 2277101 | NCBI WGS metagenome assembly SDBT01 (sample SAMN10404973, study PRJNA504765) | marine sediment metagenome | isolation source: marine sediment core GS10_PC15, 103 cmbsf | place: Arctic Ocean: Southern Knipovich Ridge | collected 2010 | reverse complement strand
CTTTACAAGTGATGAAATGAATAAGAATAGAGGAAAGTTATTTGAAACGAAGAGTATAAAAGATGTTTTCTCAGATAGAATTAAAAATGGTCTTAAAATTGATGAATATAATACAGGCATTCTTAATATAAGAATTGAATTTCAAACTGGAGAATTTTCAGATAAATATTTAACAGGAGCTAAAATACCTAATAATATAGTAAATATATTCAAAGAAATTCATCCTCCTAGTAACTTTTTTAAAACTGTTCCTATTGTCCCTAATAAAACTATTGAAGATGTTATAGGAGAAATTGTTGATATAAAAGCTTATGATAATGCTTCCCCAGAAGAGAGTGTCCCTGCATCTATTATAGAGGCTTGTTTTAGAATCCTTATTGGCATTTATTTTGTATCAACTGGATCTCAAAAAGTTTTGGAGTATGATGTTATTTCAAAGCATTTAGATGCTTATCGCAAAATGAGAGAAGAAGGGAAGAATAAAGAAGCAAAAAACTATGAAGCTAAAGCAAAAAAGAAGGGCAAATTCGGATGGAATGTTGGACCAGGTAGAAAAAATCGTCATCTTATTTTACCTAAAGGTGTCACATATGATGAAGCTATGAGAGAAGCAGGAAGTAGAGAATTATTATATCAACATACAAGAGGTGGTCACTGGCATTTGTATTGGGTAGGTTCGAAAGAAAGTCAAAAACCTATTGTTAAATGGGTAGAAGAAACCGTTGTTAAGCCTGATCTACCTATTAGACCTATAAAGAGGTAATAAAATAGAAACAAAAGAACAATTATTAAAGGAATAGAAGAATAAAAAATAATGGCATGGAAAATATATAGGTTATATAGACTTAGAGATAAAGGAAGAAGAGGAGAACCATTTGGACCTGAGGTACCAACAAGATTTACTTTTAAAGCTCGAACTCAAGAGGAAGCAGAGAGAAAAGCTTTGAAATTATCAAGAGATGGAGATTTGCAACTTGGTATTATTATTGTAAAAGATGAAACACCTATAAAAAATAGATTTGAAATTTTAGATATTTAGAAAGAGTGATATGGTAGTTACAAAAGAAAAACTATTAAAAATTGCTAACGAAGGACAATGGGAGTATTCTAACAATGAAAATAGATGTAAACATTGTGGTAGATATGACTGGGAAAACTCACACGATGATAATTGTTCTTTGAGAGTATTGTTAAAATTAATTGAAAAATCTGATTGGGAGTAGTTATGAGTGAAGAACATAAATGTAATTGTAAGTATTGTAAATTATATGTTGTAAGACAAAAAGCTCTCGAAAGCGATAATATAGAATTTGTTAAAGAAATTCTTAAAGAATTTGCTGATTCATGGCTTAATGTTTCAGAAGATCTTGATTATTACAATTGTATTATTGATGGTAGCTGGCCTCAAGCTGATGAAATATTAACAAATAGTTTAGAAAAATTTAAAAATCATCCTAATAGAGATTTAGAACAAAAATACTAACAAAAAGTTTGGAAAAATAGATAAGGAACAAATAAGATGAAAAAACTGATCGATATAAAATTAACTATTTTAGCTAACTTGGTCTTGATATATATTGCTATGTTATCAGGTTGTAGCTCTAGTAAGCCAACAGATTGGGACGTAAAAGACAATAAAAAATGGGAGATATGGGCAAAAGGAACTATTGTTAGTATAACAGATGTTGTTTCAAAGAAATGCTCTAATGGAAAAGGATGCAGCAACCATTGGACGATCGAATATGAATTTGATAATAACAAAAAAATATATCTTCGTAAGATTAAAAATCCTGGAACAGTATCTGTTGGGCAGAAAGGAATTCTTTATAAGCATATGTCTCCTAACCTAAAAGATAAGCATGCTTGGTTCCAATGGATAGAAGATAGTTTTATTAATCCTATAGAAGAACCTAAACACGATATTGCAGAAAAAGAAGTATCAACTGCTGAAAAGATTGAAACATTCATGACTATAGAACCTGAAAAAGAAAGAGAACCTATTGAGATCATTAAACATGATTGGCAAAAAGGAGAAAATATTAAAAATCTAGATGCTAAAGAAATTGTTCTTATAGTATTAGATGATGGCATAATTACAACAGGATTTATAACATATGATAGATTGTGGAAATTAGGTTCAAATATAAATACTTATAAAGGTGGCAAAACTCTTGCAAATGTCTTTAAATGGAAGAAAATAGATTTGGAGTAGAAAAATGGTAGATATATATGATAAAAGATTATGCCTTGCAGATGTGATGGAGATCAGTAAGATTCTTAATGATAAAAAGAACTATCCTGACGGATGGGGAGAAGATGACCTCAGAAAAGAAGTAGAAGAATATTTATCAGATTTGGAGTAAAGTATGTTACATAAAGAGTGTACATATTTCCCTTGTCATAAGGATTTAGAAGATTGTAAATTTTGCTATTGCCCTATATATCCTTGTGGATATGAAGAGTTTGGCAGGTTTATAATTGGTAGTGAAAAAGAAAAAGTATGGGACTGTTCGGATTGTGTTGTTTTTCATAAAAATAAAATAACAGATTTGATTAAATTAAATGGTCAGTTTAAGAAAGAGCAAGAAAATGAATTGGAATAAAATATTTTGTTTTTTAGGAATTCACGACTGGTATTATGGCCGTTTCCAAACAGGTAAAAGGTCAGAATATACAGGAGACCACGTAGGAGTTAGTGGAAGGGATTGTTCGGTTTGTGATAAAAAACAAATTCGTGTTAGAAAAAAGCATATAAGTGTAAAAAGCTTTAACCATAAAGATATTAAAGCACATATATTATAAAGGATAAAATAAAAATGGGATTAACAAAAAATAGACAAGATGCAGGCAATATGTATGACTTCGTGACTCTTATGTATAGCCCTATTAGAGGGAAGTGCAAGCATGAATGCACATATTGTTATGTAATGGATACCGCTAAGAGATATAATAAGCCACAAAAGGATCTCTTTTTAGATGAAAAAGATCTTAGAAAAGACCTTGGGTCAGGAGAAACAGTATTTGTCTGCTACACTGCCGATTTAATGGCAGATGATGTTCCTACTGAGTGGATTGAAAAGGTCTTAGCTCATCTTTGCAAATATAATAAAAACAGATATTTACTACAGAGCAAGAATCCTAAAAGGATGTTAGACTTCATAAAATTATTTCCTTCTGACGTTCTCTTAGGAACGACTATCGAGACTAATAGGACCACTTACTATGAGTCTAAAGCTCCAACGTTCACAGAGAGGGCAGAGGCTCTTGGAGAGCTTAGTAAGCTAGGGCTTGAAACAATGGTGACTATCGAGCCTATTATGGATTTTGATTTAAAAGAATTGATTGATCTTATTGTCACTGCTAATCCTGTATGGGTTAACGTGGGAGCAGATAGCAAAGGCCACGATCTTCCTGAACCATCTCCTGAGAAAGTAGCTGCTCTTATCAAGACTTTAAAAGAAAAGACTGATGTTGAGTTAAAAAGAAATATCGAAAGAATATTGGAAGATTTGGAATGAGTGATAATCGGATAATAGAAAAGATCGGCACGAGGCTCTTAGGGACATGTTCATCTATCGATAATGTTTTAGCTACTCTTGTAGATAATCCCGAAAATTATGACGTAGATACTATTGAAAATGATCTTTTAGATTTCGATGTTGAAAGATGTGAAAATTGTGGATGGTGGTTTGAAAGTTGCGAACTAGTGTCTGAAGATGAAGAGATAACAGGAAAGTGCAAGGATTGCAGAAATGAGTAAAAACGAAAAAGAAACAAAAAAAGAAAAGGTAAAAATAATGACTAACAAAGATAAAAAACTTTTTAATGAAATATGTTATGCTTTTTTATTAATGGACGGACCAATGGGTATGTCTCCTAGTTATATAAAAGAAAAATCTGATCGTAGAGATAACTCTGAGGGAAATATTTTTGCAGGGCTTCACCCTCTTCTCCAAAGAACATTAGAGCAATATTGTAATAAATGGCATTTGCCTCTCGAAGATTGGATGAAAGAATTAGGATTAGGATTTAATGATGGAGGTACTGCTGGAATTAATATACTTAATAAAAAGGATGTAAAAAAATGAGCAAAGATAAAAAAGAAACAAGAAAAGAAGAGTTGGTTGAAAATTACATTAGTAAATTAATTAGTCATATAGATAGTAAATCTTCTGATGCTGTTATAGAAGCATCTATGGCTGAAGATGGGTTTGATTCTATGGCAGGCATGGGCAGCATTAGTAGTGAAGAATCTTTAGCTAAGTCTGTCCGTATGATGTTTGGAATAATTCCTTATGAGGAAGACAATGACTAACGATCAAAAATTGATATTACATAAATACAAAGATTTATCTCAAGTAGAACTTGTTATTACAATTTTACAAGTTGCAAAAATAAGGAAACAGATACTTTTTAATAGCTCTATTCTTGATCTATGCGAATATTTGACAAAGCTTGAAGAAACTTTTGGAGAGATTAAAAAATGCCAGATAAAAATGTAGAAGAGGTAGAGAATGGGTAGAAGAGGAACATATAAATATATTTGTGAAGAGTGCCAAGCAGAAAATTGGCTTACTAAGAAAGAAAGATCTAGTAATTTCCAATCTCATTGTGTAGAGTGCGGGTCTACATGGCTAGAGCCTAGTCGCGGATCAAAAGGGGCAGATGCTATTGCAGAACAACAAGATGCTGCTAAAGAAGCAATAGCCATTCAAGATAAAAAAATGGGTAAAGATAAAGATGAAGATTAAATATCTATAGAGTTAAAAAAGGAAATTAATAAAAAATCCGATAATATTACTATCATGAAAAAAGATAGTGAATTATTTAAGATAGAAGATAGATACTGCCCCATCTGTGGTAATTTTATAAAAGCCAATTCCCCACCTCACCGTTGTTCAAAAAAAGATCTAAAAGAAATAGATAAGGAAGATGAACAAAAAGAATTTGATAAAAAACGAACTTATGACGATAAATTAAATGAGTTTGATGAATATTATAATTCTGATGAATATTACAATATAGAGGAAGAATAATGTTAAAATTAGAAAACATCATTACAATTGATCAAGACAGTGATTATTATTTATCTTTTCCAGATATTATAAAAAGCCCTGAAGAAGAAAATACATTTTTTTTGGCATACAGATCTGGCAATGGACATCATCCTACAGTATCTAGTTTAATTTTGAAGAAATCTACAGATAGTGGGAGATCATGGAAAACAATTCAAGAAGTAGAACTAACATTAGAAGAACATGGTAAAGTATGGAATTGCCCAAGATTATCTTATATAAACGAAATGTTATATATTATTTGTGACACTAAAAGTGGAACATATGAAAGAACGGCGCAATTTAAAACATTTTTTCTTACTTCTGTAGATGATGGAGAAACTGTTGAAATTTTAAGTACTCCAATTCCAGGAATGGTCCCTGATAAGATAATCCCGTTTAAAGGAAAATACTTTTGTGCCAATCATAAGGTCAAAAACAGAAAAAATGAATTGATTCAATTAGTGTCTTGGTCAAGAGAAGGCATATTTTGGTATGATACTAATACTATGGCTCATAATATGAATCATCAATTTTGTGAAGCTTCTATAGTCAACATGGACAATCAGTATTTAATAGCTTATCTTAGAGACAATAGTGGTCATAAAAGATATGTCTATACAGTTAGATCGACAGATGGTATCGAATGGACTAAACCTGAAAAACTTAAGATATTTGGTCAAAGAGTAACTGCATTAAAAGCTGATAAAGATAGAGTTGTAGGGGCATTTAGAAATACTGATAATATTAAAGTATCTTTATTTGATCATAATCTTAAAACTAATAGAATAAAGTTTATCAATATAGATGAAGAAATAAAACAGAATCAATATAATTATGGATATACAGGTCTTGCAGATAATGGAAATGAATATCTATTGCCTTATTATATAAAAAAGGATAAAGACAATCCTTATATTAATTTAGCTTTTGTGAGAAAATAAATTTCTCCACATAAAAGTTTGGCCAGGACAATCTTCAATAATATCCTTATCTTTATTGACAATTAAACCAAATTGCTTTATTTCTATTTTGGTTGGTTTATAAACAGAATAATCATATTCTTTATAAATATTTAATGTTGCTTTAAAAAACTTTTTACATTTTTGGCATTGAAAGAAATCAAAATCTTCATCTTCTAAATCATCTACCCACGACTCTTCTCTTCTATTTTCAGATATACTCTTAAAACAGTAGGGACATGTTTTAGAACTGTAATTAGAATCATAATCGGGCATTATTCATCTTTCTGAGATTTTTCGAAGAGGCAACTTTCACAAAGATACTCAGTTCCTTCAAAATTTCCGTCAGCGTCTTTTCCGCAATGACAGACAGGGACTATTCTTATTTTTGTTCCTGGTTGCATATTTATATCTTTTTCTCCATTATCACTAGTAATAACGAAAGATTCTCCGAACTGATCTGGACTGCTGTAGTATCTTGCTTTTATTGTATACATTATTCTATTGAGATCCTTCCATTTTTATGAATAACATAGATTTTTTTACCTCGTTGTCTAGCATAACGGACAGTTGACCATGTTCCTGATCTTACTTTTTCTTTACAATCAGGTGTGGCAATAAGCATATCTGTCTCATCTACAATGTTTTTATTTCTTTTTAGATAGTCGTAAGGTTTCATAAAGATATTACAATCACATTCTGCTACAAATTTTTTAAATGTAGGTGGATGGCCTACTATTTTAATATCTTCTTCTTTTACAATATCATGTGCTTGTTTATCTGATCCTATACACATACCATGGTGGAATTCATTACTATCTTTTGATTTAATTAAATTTTTAAAAGCAACGGTTTGCTCTTCACTCATTCCATTTCGAGTGCCTGTGAATCCTATTTTTGTCATTTATATAATCTCCAAATAAATTATCTTTTGTTATTATAAGGTATAGGCTTTCGCTTTTAAGCATAAAATAAAGGATTTATAGTAAAATTTAATAATAATATGGTATGGCTACATGGAAAGAAACATATGTAAATTTAGCAATTGCTATCGATGCTACTTTGAGTGATCCTACAGAAGATTATGCTCATTTAAAAGAAGCTCGACTGGCTATGATTGATCTTACTACCATCGATGATGGTAGTTCTCTTGGATATGGGACTGAAGCAGAGGTTAATCTTTTAGAGATGATGGATATACTTGTTAGACAAGGAAAAATGTGGTTTTTTTATAGTCCTGAAAGAGATAGAATGGTAAAAGCTATTAATGATTTTAGTATTAAATATTATGGAGATCTTGATGATTTTGTTAATAGTTTAGAATGGCCTGATTTATGCATACCTACTTTTTGGGCAGAGATAACAGAGAATAGTAATGTAGACACATCTAATTGGATTGTATGCTCTTAAAGTAGATCTGCTATATTCATATCACCATAAATATCAGGAAATTCTGGTTTTTTAGCATTTCTAAAATCACTAAAGATAATAGGAGCGTTTTCTTTTGCCTCTATTTGTTCTGTAGCAAAATTAAAATACTCATACGCTTCAATTTCATCAAATCCTGGTTGTTCTATTAGTATTTCTATACATTTATTGCTATCATAAGTAGCAAGATGTTTATTTCCACATTGGATTGATGTCCCAATAATAGCCTCATCAAATTTGCTTTCTAGAAATATAGCATCAGGATTTCTTTCTAAAATAATTTCTTTAATATATTTTTTATCATTCATCTCATATTCCGATATTATAAAGGTTTATAAAGGTTAATATAGAATATATAAATGACAATCACTTTTCAATAAGGAAAATTTTATGGGGTGTGGGTGTGGAAGAAAAAAAACAAGAATAAGCAGAGCAGATAGAATAAAAAAACGAATAATTAAAATATCTAAGGTTAAAAAAGCTAATATAAAAGCTGCTTCAAAAGCCGCAGTATCCCCATTAACTTCTAAATCATCTATTTGTTTACTTTGTGCTGAATCTAAACAATCAAAAGAAGAAAAAAGAAAAGGAATAAGAGTTTGTAGAAAAAGTAATCGTTTAATCAATAATATAATTAGAGATCCTAGATTCATTTGTCCTTTAGGAAAATGGAATTAGATTAAGTAGCAAACATGTCTGTTTCAGATAGAGGTCTTAAATCATTAAGTCTATGCTTCGTAATATCATAATATTTTTTTGACATTTCTATGCCTATATAATTTCTGCCTAATTCATGGCAAGCAACCCCTGTAGTCCCAGCTCCATTAAAAGGGTCTAGGACAGTAGCATTTTTCCATGAAAGCATTTTAATTAAGCGGTATGGAAGATCTACAGGGAACATTGCGGGATGACCGATTTTTTTCATTCTTGTTTCAGGGGCAAACTTCCATTCTGCAAAAGCCCACTCTTTAAATTCCCTTGCAGTAATGTCTGTTTCTCCTTTTGTTTGTAATTTAATGTTATCTTTTGCAAAGAGCATAATATATTCAAATGGTTTTGGGAATGATGGACAACTTGGAGATTGATAGCTTCCCCATGAAAATCTATTACTTATTTGACTTTTTCTCCAAATAAGAGTAGCCATAGGCAAGTATTTTAATTCTCTTGTCATAAAATAAATAATATCTGCATGAGTTGGGACCCTACCGTTTTTACCATCACCGATATTAATAGCGACTCTTCCACCCGATTTTAATTTTAGGAATAAAGGTCCAAAGATATCATCTCTCAGCCATTTTATATAATCCCAATGATCCTTATTATCGTTATACATATCGTAAGGATTTTCATTAAATTTATTATTACCCAGGTCCACGTTATAAGGTGGAGAGGTTACTACTAAATCAATTGAATTATCTTCTAAAGTTGGTATTACTTTTTCTGATTCTCCGTGGTATAATTTAGTCTTCGAGTTTATTTCTGTATATGTTGTTGTCATATATATATTGCTCTACTTTCTCAGGCATTAAAAATCTAATAGCATATTTTTCATTCTTCTCTATCCTATGTCTTATATCGGTAGAAGAGATTTCAATTACTGAATTAGCTAATGGTGTAAAATGGTTAGTAAAATCTGCTTTTAAAAATGTTTGACATTCTTTAGATAAAAAATCAAACAAATTACCACTGCTACCCTTATAGAATTTGTAAGGATCTCTCTCCGCTATGATAAATTGACATTCATGGACTAATTCTTTTATTTTATACCATGTTTTAAGTTCAGGTATTGAATCAGTGCCGAGCAGCCAATAAATTTCAGAATTGGGATATTCTTCTCTAAAATGCATAACTGTGTCGTATGTGTAGCTTGGACCTTCTCTTTTTTCTTCAATATTTGAAACCTTAAAGTAATCTACTCCATACATGGCTAGTTTTGTCATTTTAAGCCTATGATAGACGTTTAGAATGTCTGTTTTGTGAGGAGGGGTAGCAGAGGGTATAAACACAACTTCGTTGAAACTGATGGCTTTTACGGCCTCCTGAGCCATTATTAAATGCCCATTATGGATCGGGTTAAAAGTTCCACCGAATAGCAATATTTTTTTATCCATCATAATCTTCCAGCAATTCATTTTCTTTAATATATTCTTCCACCGGAATTTTCTTTAAAGATGACTGTTTTCTCATTTCTTCTAAATCAGATCGATCTTCACCATACATATCCAAAGTAATCCCAAAATTCTTAGCACTAAGGATATATTTAGAATCTTTTCTTAAAGACCAATATTCATTATCATAGTGAACGGATGCTTTAAATGGGATATTATTTTTAACTAAGAAACAAATCACTTCGTCTTGATTACATGAAACCCAATATTTCATTGAAAGATAATGATCGTCTCCTGGCTCTCCTGTTTTAATCATATCGTTCATCGTAAACGGAGATAAGATATTACATTTTTTAAATCCATATTCTTCAAGTTTTTTAATGTCCTCTTTGGACGATAACCATCCTTCTCCTCTTATGTTAAACATATTATCATCTTTTATTCTCACAATAAAGGAACTTGCAGAACTATTGCTAACAAATCCTTGTCTAATCTTCATTTTTAACTCCTAATAAGGTAGACATTTTATATGTTTATCTTCTATACCTATGGCCAAAAGAAATTCTTCTATATCAAAATTGTCCATAAAAGTAGACATTATGATTTGCTCCTCTGTCTCCTCGATATCCCATTTTTGTTCAGGATCTGCCCAGCTAATTTGAGGAAAATTTTCTTTAGCATATTCTATGTGTTTCTTTATTTTATCGATTTGATCAGCAGATAGATATCTCTTCGATACTACAAAAGAAGAGCTTGAGCTATTGCTAACAAAACCTATTCTAATTTTCATATTTATTCCTTACAAATCTAATATCTCAAATCTATTTTCTATTCCTGGTTCTTGATCATCTCTTTCCTCTGAATAGCAAACAGGACAAATTACTTTTCCGTTAGAAGCAAGAATCATCATATCTGCAAAATGGCCTTTATTTTTACAATATGCCTTAGCATTTAGATTACCTTTTCTATGTTCTTCCATATAGTCATATCTTGATACTTCCACATCATATTCAGGATGCCAGAAAACTTCTCCGCATTGAAAATTCCAAGTATCGATTTCGTCATCAAAAGTCAAAGGTCCATCATAATTTGATAGGTACCCTTGTTCACCTAGCCATTCTTTTATTTTTGATGGGCAACGAACGACACCATCTAAATCATGTATAAACGAATGGTTATTACAAGTCGTAACGATATAAAGACCTAACACTTTTTTTATAAAAGTATTATAATTACAAGTTGAGAAACATACGGGACTATTAGGATCTCTCCCATCTCTGATAGCCTTATCGATATTAGGAGTTTCACTATCAACCCACTTCTCAGAGTTGGCACTTCTAATATCAAGCATTGCTTTTGCTAAATCAAAAACTGTTTTATAAGTTTTATCAATTATAAAATTACTGCTTGAACTATTACTAACAAATCCTGTTCTAATCTTCATTTTTACTCTTAATGGCAACTTGTTTTAATATGCTCTAATCTATCAAAGATACCTGTATGTTCAAGTATAGATCCCCAGTTTCCATCTTCATCAGCATATGCCAATGTAGTTACCCACTTATCTTGATTGTCGGACATAAAGAATTCAACAATGGCAGTAGCTCTTTTTTTGTTTATTTTGCTAGATTCATCAAATAGGCGATACATTTCTTTAGCATCTTCTTCTTTATTAATATCAAGTTTAAAAACTTCTTTATGATTACTATAATTGCCTGGGAACATCTCTTCATCTTCATAGAAGCTGAAATAACCTTCTGTAAGAGATTTTATCATTTGCTTCTTTGTCGCTTTTCTTTTATTTTCTTTTATATCTCTAAATACGGACTCAGCTATTTCTAGAGTATCGACTTCTGTGCAGTTTTTCCCTCCATAGAAACTAACATAATGAACATTTTGAGTCCCAAACATCATTTCTAGGGTATCTTCAATTGATTTTGGTTTGCGTGGAAAAGCTACAATGAAATTGCTACTTGAGCTATTACTTACAAATCCTGTTCTAATTTTCAAAACCAAGCTCCTTCATATTAATTTTTGTTCCAGATTCCCAGTTATGTTCTATTTTTTGAGTTTCTGATTTCTTCTTTTTCTTTTCTATATCTTTATCTATATCTGCAAATTCCGCTAATAAATCAGCGTCAATGTCAAAAACATCTCCTCCATTTTCTGGGATAACATGTCTTTTTAGGCATTTTGGACATTTCCCTCTTTTCCCAGAATATTTAGTTTGTATTTTTACTTTAGTGAGACAGTTATCGCAAACAAATTTTACCCATTCTTCTGTGATCATTTCTTTTCCTATCTTGGAGTTTCTAAACCTAATTCCCAATTACAATCATCAACACTTTCACATCCCGTTTCTACTTCAAATTCCCACATACTCTCATCTCCCAGATACCATATGTGACCACATTTATGGCATTTAACCCCATCTACATCGACTACTGAGAGATCAGATTCATCACCATTACAATACCAATTAATTGCATCGCATTCGGGGCACCATTCTTTATACCAAGCTTCAGCCATTTTTATATTTACTCCTATTCCTTAAGCCTATCTAATTTAAACCCTTTTGTTTCTAAGAATTTTACAAATATATGCTCTGCATCTCTCACGCTATCGAGATATTCTATTGCTTGTATTATTATGTCTGTATTAGGAGTATCTTTTAATATATCTCCTTCAAGTTCTACGGCCATAAAAGCAATTTCATTTATGTCGTAAATATCTTTTTCTATTTCTTTTTTAAATTCTTCAAACTTCATTATTTACCTTATTTAAACATGTCATATCTGCCTGGCAGTTTTACTTTAGGAGGTGGTCCTGCCATAGGAGGCTCTTTAGGATCATCTCTTGGCTCTATAATCGCTACAATTACAATTAATACAACTATAGATAAGTACCATTTCCAATATATAACTATCATAGCAACTGTTGAGCATAAGCAAATAGAAATAATTAGAAACATACAAATTTGAGAAATAAGACTTCTAAACTTTTTCCATAGAGAGTTCATAAATAATTTCCTTAATAAGCATTTTCATTTGCCCAACTTTTTTGAGATTCTTTTGCTATTCTGGCCCATTGAGGGTCTATAGAGAGTTCATAAATTGGACAACTCCTTTCATTCTTTATTAATCTTTTTCTCCATTTGATCAATCTCGGATTCATCCAAACATCTTTAATAAAATCATCACAATTAAGAACATCTATACCATCTACCCATTTATCCTCTCCTTCGGCAAAAGAGCAAACATAAAATTCTCCATAGCAATTAATATAAGAACTGAACAAGCCACTCTCGCAAGGCTCTGCCAACATTTCTAAATTTTTACTGTTAGGATCATTTTTTATACTTTCAATGAAGATAGGAGCAGAACAAGAATCAAAACCATAACCAATTTTCTTTTCATTGCAATAATTTATCAATTTTGTATATTTCTCTACGTCCAAAACAGAGTTAAAAGCATTAGGATTTTTTCCTTTAGGCTTATACTGAAGAAAGACAATAGCATTAAATCCTTTTAATTTTGGATTCTCTGCAATATCACCTATCACATCAAAAGCATTATCATATGTCTCTTCACTTAACATATAATGCATATTAACTTGTGTCATACCAGCTTTAATAAACTTAGAAATAGCATCATAAGTTTTTTCTTTATTAACTAAAGACACTGCTACTGCCCCGCAAGTTTTTGCTGTTTTTTCTGCAACTTCTTTAGTAACTTCTAGTCCATTACAGGTATAGTTAGGAATAACATTATTTTCCCTAGCATATTTCATCATATCAAAAAAATCGGGATTAGAGCTGATATCACAAATTCCAAATGCTATTTGTGTCAATGTTTTTGGCATTTTATTAAAGATAGTTTTAAATTCTTCTAGGGTCATATGATGGGTATTTTCATCTGCCCCATTATCTTTATAACAGAACTCACATCTTCCATTACATTTCCCTGAAGATATCTCAAGGTCCAGTATCTCTGGAGATGGTCCGTATTCTGGATCTCCCTTTTTGGTTTTTCCCCATCTGGCAAAAAACCCCGTATCTTTATTAAATATAAAATTATAATCAGAAGATTTACATATTTTATATTTTTTACTGTCAATAATTTTTAAGTTATCAAATTGCATGTTCGCCTTGTTATATTTAATTTTTTACACAACTTTCTGGAGCTAGACTTACATCCTCTCTACAATGGGGGCACTCTGCAAAGTCATAGCTTTTCACATATTCGTGAGCTTCTTTAATCCAGTACTTCATATTTAATTGTTGCGTATAGTCTTCTTGACCTTCAGCCTCTACTACCGTGTATTCTTTATCATCATTAAGAGTTACTTTAAAATATACATCTTCCAGCATTCTGTCCCCAAAGCCATATCCTTCCATCAAGACATAATCTATTTGTCCGCATCCTTTTTTGTCTTCAAAATCTTCGCATATAAATTTCATACTATTCTCCTAATTTTTTATTATCAATGATTTTTAAGATATTAAACTACATGTCCATCCTTTATAACTATCGCTTCTTCCAAATCTAACATCTAACATTCCAGCATACCATAATTTATTTTCTTTACAAAAATTTCTAAGCTCTCCGTAGATAATATTTTTTTTACCATCTGGGGAAATAATTTTATATTTTTTAGCATTAGAGTTTTTATTTCCATTTTTATTTATAATTTTTACTATTGAGTTGCCATTTCTGTCAATAATATCATGATTTATTAGATATTCTTTTTTTCTTTTAAGATAAACAATAGAATCCTTATATAGCCACTCTGCTATTTTTTTAATTTGTTTATTTCCACCAAAAGCTAAAGCATGTATCTTACTAGGTTTTTTAATTTTATTAAATTGTTTTACTAAATTATATTTTAAAAATATTTTATTTATTATAAATAAAAAGTTTTTAGTAGATACTATTGTTAATGTTATAGTAGGATATTTTTTATTATCCGAACTCCAGCATCCATCTCCGTCAATATACCCTCTGATATAATGTCTCAATACATCTTCTGAGATATTTGATGGGAATTCCAATGTTAAACTTTTATTATTTATGATTCCATATTTTTTTAAATCTTTCCATATATTTTTATTAGAGACTCTTAACAGAGCTATCTCATAATATTTTTTTAGTCCATGTCTCCTTATATTTTTTCCTAACTGACTGGTTCTATATTCTATTATACCGTTATATCCTAAAAAATCTTTAAATTTTTCAATATGTTTGTAATCATCTTTTTTAAGTTTAAGTTGTAATCTTTTATCTTTCCCGATATATCCATCAGCGGCTAGAAAACCAATCCAATAAGCTTTTTCTTCATTTATTCTTCCACTAAAAGCTTTTTCATTAACCCTATATTTCTTTTTCATTATTCTCTCCTAAATATGGTGTAGCATTTATATATATAGAAATTCTATATATTAGAAGAAAATCCTTTTTATTTTTAAAATATTTTACAACTCTGGTCCGTAGGGTGAAAATTGTGGATCATCTCTGGTGGTCTTTCCCCATCTCATAAAAAACCCATCTTTATATCTAAAAAGAAAATTATAATTTTCAGAATAAAGAGCTTTTCCTATTTCATTTTCTACAATTTTCATAAATGCCTTATTTATAGTTATTTATCATATTAATATAGCATTATATCACTTTTTTATAATTTTGTCAAGGGAAAACTAACCAGTATTTAATTTTCCAGTGCTTTTTAAATATTCTTTAAAAAGTCTGCTTTCTTTGTTAAATTCTCCTAAGCTTCTGTCTTTTATTTTTATAACATCTTTTAGATCGTTTTCTCCGTTTTTTCCGAAAAAGTAAAAATTATAATCATCTAGATTTTTATTTAAAATATCTATATTATATTTATCTGGATTAGACCATATATCGCTTCCAGGGATCGGAACAAAACTAGTACAAGCTATAATAGTATATGGTATTTGTTCAAGCCATTTTATATTAATAGGAACTGTTTTTGATGTTTGCCCAGGCGTTCTTATCATAAACAATATTCTTGTTTTGATTCCAACTTCATCACATATATTTAATGCTTTCGCATTATCTTCTGCTGTAGTTTTCTTTTTTAATATTTCTAAAACATGATCATCAAAACTTTCTATTCCGAAGGAAATTTCTTTACATCCTGCTCCATATAATGCTTCAGCTATTTCTTTATCAAATGGCTTTACCCTTGTTGATATCCTCCATACTATATCTAAATTTGAAAAAAGATCACATATTTCTATAACTCTTTTTTTATTGGCAGTAAACATATCGTCAGATATTCTAAACTGCCTAATGCCATATTTTTCTATAACTTGTTTAACTTCGTCATATACATTTTGAGGACTTCTAAATCTTATTCCTCGACTCGTATTTGTTAAAAATGGAGAAGAACAAAAAGAGCAATGAAATAAGCATCCCCTACTTGTTAAAAGTATAGTGCTTCCACCTTGTTTATAATTTTTATTATAAGCAAATATGTTACCACCTTGTGATCCTTTTAATAAATGTCTTGATGGCAACGGTAGTAAATCTATGTTTTTAAATGGCTCACCATTATATACTTTTTTTAATTTTCTATTTTTATAATCTTGACATATGTTTAAAATTACATTCTCTCCTTCTCCTTTACAAATAAAATCAATTACTGTCCAATCAACAAACTCATCTGAATACGTGCCTGGCCCTCCTATTCCAACTGTAGAGTCAGCATATTTCTCCTTAATAAGATGGGAAAATCTATTTG
>SDBT01008921.1_pt1 | contig 16311 bp, 26 predicted proteins | sample 2277101 | NCBI WGS metagenome assembly SDBT01 (sample SAMN10404973, study PRJNA504765) | marine sediment metagenome | isolation source: marine sediment core GS10_PC15, 103 cmbsf | place: Arctic Ocean: Southern Knipovich Ridge | collected 2010 | reverse complement strand
TTACAATTTTTTACTCTGACAGCCATTGTTGCCAGCGTTATTATTTTTTTCCTGCATAGAGTATTAGTTGTCAGCACGGAAGGGGCCGTGAGGCGGCTGACTTCCGAAGCTGACGAAGCTCGCAAGGGTTGACCTCAAGCCGCTGCTCTAATCTTCGTAAGTAGATACGGATTCGTGGATTACAGCTTCGAGCGCCTTCCACGGCAAATCGTCAACTGGATGATCGAGGTCGCCTTGTTCCGCAACACGGTACGCCTGGTGCTTGCTGTAGATCCCATCGGGTGACATCCCGTAGTACCTCAAGCCCTTGAGGTCTGCGAACACTCGATAGTCCAACAGGTGACACCCCGATGGGAATAGCTCAATCACAGTGGCCCCTGGCTTGAGGAAGAGAGTGTGCGTGAGTCCATTGCCGTGCACACCCACAAGCACGTCGGTGTTCCTGATCGTCTGCAGCTGGTGTGGGTACGACAACGCAGCGAAGTCCACGGGATTGAACTTGCACCCTTGCTGCTCGACGGTCTGCTTGAGCTTCTCTCTGGTGTCTTCGGTGAGCGTACGTGGTGGGTCTCGCTCGATGTATGTCACCACAGGTTTATCATTTGGTTCGTCGCTCGTGCCCATCTGACCATGCACGATGTCGGACATCTCATGCAAGTGCTCTGGATCGATCTCTGGGATGGACGCACCCAACATCTTGTTGAGCTTCGAGCCTGTTGTCACTCCGCGGTCCGATACGATGGCCTTGTCGAAGCGCAAGGTCTTGCCATCGGCCAGCTTTCGGAACAGATCGAAGGTGAGCACCTGCGCGTTTGGGAACAGCGCACGCATGAGGTGGCGGTTGATGTCGTTCACACCTTCCCACATGAGCCTTGGTTTCTCGTAGCCCAACAGGAGCACGTTCTTCACGTCCTCACCGCTGTCTCCACCGGTCTCCTTGTAGGCATTCCAGCACGCCGCCAGGTGCTCACAGAGGTGGAAGTAGTGCTCCAGCATGTGCCAGGTGTCAGATGGCTCCATCATGATGACGGACACACCAGGCATTCTCTGGGGCTTCCCACGCACGGACCTGACAGCGATGGAAGGTGTGCGTTTGTCACCCTCTTGCTTGCGCATGAAGCGGTGTGGCTTGAACTCTTGTGCTTGTGCTACGAACTCTCCGTCCTCGTGGTAGAGGTTCTCGCAAACTGACACATGTCCCAGAAGCTCCTGCGTCGTCTTGTCCACGCGAATAACTAGACGGCCGGCTCCATGAACTCTTCCATGATCAGGAGCTTCTCCAGGCCAATCAGAACCTTGTACACACGGTAACGCTTCGTGCCTATCTCCGTCGTCTCCTTGGAGAGCACGATACCCACGGCTTCCTTGTCAATACGAACGATGGTGGCGGTGGCGTCTCCGGTAGCGTAAGTTCGCTCGCCTGGATTGATGACGACAGCATCACCCTTCTCGAACTTCGTGGCAAGGTTCTCTGTTGGCGAGAACGATGTGTCGAGTGGGTTGCCACACTCGTCCACCAACCCAGATTCGTTGGTGGGTGGCGGCAGTTCGAGGATCATCAGGTGGTCAGCAATCACGGGCGATACGAACTGGTCATGTTCTGCAACTGTGATCACCTGGCCCAATGTCTTGCCTGGCCTGTACGACAGCGTCGGCATTTGGATCATGTTGCGTTGTGGTGGACGCCAACTAGTGAGCGTTCGTTTGCCCCAAATTATTGTCATGCTCGATGTTATCACATTGAATGACTCGACGAAGGATCTCTGGTGGACATGGTCGTTTCAATGTTCCGATCAACACGATGGGGATGTAGATGAAGCCATCACCATCGAGATCTCGTGTTACCGAATCAACGATGATGCCAACACGTTTTGCCTTGCGGTCCTCGACCTCGACAACCGTACCACGCTTGAAGAACTCCATGTAGAACTCTTCGCGTCGTTGGGAGATGATGAAGATGTTGTCCACGATCGTGAGCATGTCGTGGTAGTAGGTGCGAACGATCCACTCGTTGGGATTGTGGTTGGACCTGGCGACGAGTTCGCCCGTCAGACATATCCCTTCGATGATGACCTTAACGCGTTCACCAGGCACAAGCTCCGCCTCTATCGTTCTACGGTGTCCCACCTCATCGCCAGTCGAAAGCTCCATCAGTATCGGAGACGGCTTCCAGGGGATTGGGGACAGTCTCAATGTGTTCAACGTTCTCTGAACTCAAGTCCTCGCCGTGACCACGGTGAGAAGGTTTGAGTGAGAAGATGTGAATGTACGTCTTGCCTTGTCCGTCCTCGATCTTGCCCTGATGGATCAACGACGCGTTGTCCTTGAGGTTGTATGCATTGGGCTTGATCTCCGCGGACAGTGCGGTTGTGAATGTTGGTACGTCGGAGTACAGAACGTAGGTGTTTTCGTCATCTCCATAGGACTTGAGGAACGCCATTGGATCTGGGATGCCTGGCACTTCGAGTGGTGGGCGTGGTGCCTTGTGTCCAATCGAAAGTTCGGCAACGAGACCTCGTACGGTCTGTCGTAGCAATGGATGGTCCATGGTAGTGATAAATATGTCACTCGTTCTCATTGGGCGGGTGGATCAGGAAGAATGGCGGAGACACCATACCCGTTCGTAGCAGCGAACGCGCCGTGAGCCAAAGCAAAATGAAGTAGGCAAGCACAACACCACCAGAAATCGCTGCAGCCCAACCCAAGACGGTCACCGACCAAAAAGCTAGCGGAGCACCCGCGACCTCACTCCCCAGGTGGATGCCGTACGCGACCGCCACGAGGTGCGACACGAAGATGTGCAGCCACGCTTGTGAAGGGAGCGCCGCGAGTCTCGGTAGCTTGTCGAGGTTCACAGGGCGTCCTTGGGCTGCGCCTTCTCTTGCGCTGGCTTCATGCAGCACTCCTGGTAGATGGCTTCGACGACGGCATCCACGTTGTCATAGTTCGCACCAGCCTTGATCGCCAACTGGAACGTTCGATGAATGTCACTCTCGCTGTTCTCCGCCTTCGGGTCCCAAATGGCAAGACGCCACAACAGTGTGTTACGCATGATGATCGAGCGGTCAAGCATTTCTTGGCTTTCCCGTAGCTCAATGATCTTTTCTGTCAAATATTTGTTCTCTCGCTTCAACAGAGTAAGGTAATCTTCAACCAACGATTGTACGTCCATGAGGCATTATAGCACTCACAGGAACAAGTTGCGTTTGACCTCCCGTATCGTCTCGATAACGGGATGAAGTAGTATGTGTGCAAATGCGAGCACACACTCAATAGCTGCGACTAGCATTCATACAGTATATCAAAAAAGCCGCCAGGGGCTACCTGGCGGCTTCGGTCAATGCCGTGAACCTGGGAGGTTCGTCTCTTCTACTACAGCCGGTGGTCAGTCCGGCTTCTTCCAGCCTCTCACGCGGAACCAGTCTTCGCCCGCTTTGGCGTTCGTCTCGAACCGGCGAAGGATCACATCGAAGGTCTCGTCATCATCGTTGACGCGAACGTAATGCTTGCTGGAGATTGTGTCACCATCCCCGTCGACCAGCCCTTTGGCATCACCATCTTTGTTCACGCTGATCTTGAGACCCTTGCCCTCCTTCTTCGTGTACGACTCCTTCTCGACCTTGTAGCTCTCCACGAGCCCCATGGTCAGCTGTTCGGAGATACCGAAGTCCTTCTTGAGTTTCTTGGGGAGATCCTTCTGCTGGATGTCCTCGTGGTAGTTGACTTCTTTGTCTTTGCTCATTGTCTTCTTTGTCCTCTAGAGGGTTGTTGGTTTGCAGTGACTCCGGTTGCTAGCTTCCGAAGCCACCGATAGCTGTCTTGCTGAAGTTCGCTCCACCTTGACTGGCTCTCACAGCGCTTTGTGAGAACACCTCGAACGCCTTACGGATTTCTGCTTCGTTGTTTTGTGGAGTGAGAATCCATTCGTCACGAATCCCCATCTCCTTGAACACCTCCCTGAAGTTGGTGAAGTTGTCGTCGATCCCCATCGCGGCAACGATGTGGCATTCTTGTTTGAGCATGTCTCGTACGATGGGCTCGATTGTCGCAGCGGTTTGTGAGTTCGAATGCTGATCCGCACCATCGGTGACAACCAGAGTCACCGTGCGGCAAGCGATGCCATTGTCGAGGAACTGCTGCGCTTTTGCAAGCATTGTCGCCAAGAAAACCGCAGTCTCGTCGTAGAGCGGCGTTCCGGCGTGCGGGTTATAGTTCGTGCTATCGAGCTTCGTCGCCTGATTCAAGGGCTTACACGGATCGAGGACACCCGTGAAAAACCGCGAGTGCACCAGGATCGAATCGTTTTGTTTGGAGTCACCCAACGCAGACAACACTGCGTTGACACCATCACGCACCGCTGGTGCATTGCCTTCGAACCGAATCGAACCGGAGTCATCGATCAGTAGACCGACCAGCACGACTTCACTGGACTGCACATCGTCGATGCTGACACCGAGACCTGCATTGATCTGCGCACCATAGTCTTCGATGTTGCCGATGCTGCTCATGGCTTCGGTGGAAAGTTGGCCATCGTTGACAGCCGTTTGGAAAAGATCGTCTACGTTTGTGCTCATGGGATGTTCCTTTACCAGAAGGTGTTGAGTTCATTGTTGCAGACATCGGGCTTGTTGTCCTTGGCCAAACACTTTTCTGTGATGTTGCAATCACTTGCGATGGTGGACAACAACAGGAGGAACACCGCACTTATGAACATATACAGTGTTGCCCAATGTCCCTCGCCCCATTGTTTGTTGTAGCTCATAGGTTGATTCCGTTCCATCCACGGATCTCGTCCGTGGACTTGACCACGTTCATGCCAGCGTCCTGGAAACGCTTGAGCGCGGCATCAGCTTGTGGTGTGAAGTCCAAGCCACCAGGGACCACGACCGCACTCATGCAGTCCTCCATGATGTAGACCTTCTTCGCAAGCTCTGGGTCCTGCACACTGATAGCATCGAGCAGATCATCGATGCTGCTCTTGACGCAGTGACTCGATGCTTCGCCACAGATGATCACCGCATCGGAGTGCATGAGCTTCTCGATGAAAGCAACGTTTCGTTGTGCTAGCGGCTTGCCATCGAAGCGCTCCAACACCTCCGGTGAGAGCACGCTGTAGTTCTCCGTGAGCGGGTTGCCGCCCTTGATCTCTCGACCGGGTTGCGAACCTCGCACGAACCCGTGAAACATCGTGGCTTCCTGTATGATGCCAACGAGTGCATGTCCTGTGGAACCCAGGATGGTGTGACCAGGCCAGAGATACAGCTGGTACTTGCCGGCCTTCTCCAGCGCTTCGGTGTAGAAGCGACACTGCTTTTGCAACCAACCGTAGTTGCCATTGCAGATGAAGTTCGCCACCGCAGGATTGGGACGGAACTCGCCCTTGTCGATGGCCTCCGTCGTGATGATGGTGTGCGGGTCCGGGTGTTGATCGTTTTGGTTAAGCCAGAACGACGGGAAAAAGATCTGGAAACCGAAGTGTGTGTCGAGCGTAGCGAACGTGTTGGTCAGCACATCGCAGTTGTTGTAGATGAAATCCGCGATGTTGCGACTGTCTCGAATGGCTCCGTCGCCACTGCGACCAGCAGCGAAGAGTGTTCCTTCTGGCTGACAGAAGTCGTTCTGCTGATCGATGATCAGCAGCGTGATGATGCGCTTGTCACTGCCGGAGGGTTTGATGCTGTGTTTCGTACGAAACCGTTCTGCCTCCTTGAGCAAGCTGTCGGTGTTGGGATTGTAGTTCCACTTGCCGGCATTGTTGGAGCTGAAGAACTGCGGAAAGTTGCTCATTGTTCTGGTCCTTTCATTACGTCCTCATCCTGAAGAGACGAGATGTGTTTGTATCGAAGCTCTTGACCGTACGCTTCCTCGATTGCTTTGAGCTTGACCTCGCAACGATCGATTTTCTGTTGCTCGACTGTCGGTGGAACCGGTGGAGGTGCGTGATAGTGCCAGCCTGTTGCAAGCAAAACGGCGCCTGTGATGATGAAAGCGCCACACATCGAGAGTGTAGGATACACTCCGAACATTACTCTTTTGTCAGTTGTGCTGTTGTCACCGCCGATGCAAACAGCAATGACGAATCCGATCGCAGCCAGACCCATCACGAGGGCAACGAGCATAGGTCCATCTACCCAACCGAACCCGATGGCGAGCGCAGCGCCCACGAGGAACGCGAATGGTGCAGACTGAATGCGCAGCTTGCCTATCCATCCGGTGCTCACATATTCAGCTATTTCTTCTCCGGCCTGTTCTCTGTACTGCTTTGACATGTCGACCCTCTCCTTGTCACCGAATCTCCAGCTCCCAGATCTCGTTGGACTTCACGACTGTCAAGCCCTTCGAACCTGGATGCAGTTGACACCCGGAGTCCACTACCGATGACGTGTCTGGGAACTCCTTGGTTGAATGAATGGATGATGCGTCAACACGAACAACACCATCATCAGTTGGTACGAACAAAAAGTTCCCGATGGCACAACGACCACGGATGGCTCCAAGCCATGAGTCGTCACCTTCGAGTGCATCGGCTTCCGCGATGACCTTGCCGTTGCGACTCACGACGTAACAGCGGTTGACAATCTTGCTGCCTTCTCGTGCGGAGTACAGAAACCATGCGCACTCCTTGGCGAAGAAGCACTGCGCATCGATCAAGTTACCACGGATAGCAGGGATCTTCACGCTGTCGTTGATCGAACCCTTCGTGTTCGTTTCGAACACGAAGTAGTATGCAAGCGCACCAGCACGAGACAGCCCGAACCCAAACGTCTCACCCACCCAGAAGAGCGTGCGGTTCTCGACGACCTGCCCGATGTCCTCGCTGAAGAACATGCCGGCCTTGATCATGCTGCGCTTGAGTGTGCCAGCTTCGAGCCAGAAGATGTGTTCGCTGTTGCCATCAATCATTGGCAACGAGCCGTAGGCATCGACGGCCAATGCAAGCAGTCCCGGGATCGGAGGCATGACGTGTGCTTGTGTTCCGCGTGCGATGATGGTGCGGTCACCTTGCAACCGCATACGCAGCTTGAAATCTGGTGCGCCCCCGATGACATGGACCTGACCCTCTCGTTTCCACGAGTCTTCGTAATAGAGGAAGCGCAATTTCGAGCCTTGGAAGCTAGCGTAGCGCACTCTTCCAGTGGTCTGGAAGAGCCGACGCGCAGTAACCTGGCCTCGTACAATCTCTGCGACAGCAGGAGCCACCACAGGAGCGTACGTGGTTGTCAGAGCGCCCTTGGGGCTCGCAGCGCAGGACGCTTCCAGAGAAGCTAGGAGAGCTTGAGGGAAGGGGTCGCGTCGGTCCTCTTTGAAGACCTGCGTGAAATGCGCCAACACATCGTCGGGGAGCACATCGAAGGGCTTCGCCGGCTTCGGGTAGCGCACCTCGGGGTCAAACACGGTAACACGTCGCAACGGCCGTGCGTCGTGAGGCATGCGCTTGTGTGCATCCTTCGGTCGATACACTCCGCCGTAGGGTCCGACGTACAGCAAGCACTGCATGAGCATCACGTTGAACGCGTACCAGTCACTCGCTTCGTTGTGCGGCTTCACGAGCAACGGACTCGTCGCTTGCGGATCACACAACAGAGGATCGGCGAACTTGCCAGTGAACACCTTGCAGAAGTAGCTGCCAAACTGCATCGAGTCCGCATCGATGATGTAGGGCTTGAACCGCGTGGCATCAACCAAGATGTTGAGGTCGTTGAAGTCGCCGACGACGAGGCCAGCACGATGCACTGCGACCAACGTCTCGTGCAAACCCTTGAACACATCCACAACGTTGGCGTCAGTGATGCCAGACGACTCACGGAACTTGCGCTCACCGAAACGAAGGAGCACCTCCATGCCAGCAAGGAAACTCATCGTGTAGCCAGCGACTTTTTTCTTTGCGAGTGCTAACTCGATAGGTGCAATGACACCACGCGGCAATCCTTTCGGGAAGTCACGCAACTTCGTCTGGTGTTCCGCGATGCGATCCTTGGCCGCCTGTTGATCGCGTGGCTGACCAGCATAGCTTGGATGGTCGGCTTCCTTGAAGAGCTTGAGCGCAGTCGTTGGATCGAACTGGTACACAACGGCCTCGCCGCCCTCCCCGATGATCTTCCTCGGGGACAGCTTGAAGGTTGTGCTACCAACGATGACTTGTTTCATCGATCACCACGAAACCACTCGATGATGTTTCGACCACAATGGTGAGAAAAGGACAAAGTGAGGGCAGCGGCGAAGATGAGCATGACACCCCAGGCTCCCACCGTCGCCACCACCGTTGCTACTTTCGCCAGCATCGGCGCCGTCGCCACGAGCCATTGGCAGCCCATGATGATCAACCAGACGACAGCCAAAAGGATTGTCACGATGAATGAGATGAGGATCACACCAAGCACGGTGTAGCCGATGTGTGCGAGGATGTTCTTCGCCGCATCCTTTATGTCATCCCACTTGCTGCGGTAACGATCGAGATCGTCGGGCGTCCTGCGATATTCACTCATTGATACACCTGATCAGAACAGGAGGTAGAGAAGTGGCAGACCGATGACGGTGATAAGACCCGAGCAGATCAAAAAACGAAGAGTCCTTTGCTCGATGCGGTACCTCTGAAGCTGATGGTCGAAGTCGACACTCTTCATGACCAATGGGTCACCATATTTTTCAGCTTCGATCTCCGCGAGTCGAACCTTCGTTGCGCTCTCGACTTTGATCTGCTCAACCTTCTGCTCTTGAACGAGCACATCGCGAGAAGCACTGGTTATCGATGATTCGTACTTGACAATGTCGCGCCTTACATCGCCGGGGAGAGCAACCCACCCAGCATGCATGCCTGGTTCAACGATTGTTTCCGTCTGCTCAAAGATTGTTCTCTCCATCTTCCTCTCTCTTTCTCCGCGCAACAATCAAGGTAGTGTCATCTCGCAACGGACCATAAGCGATGCTCCCTTGGTTGACGAACTCCTGATTGATCAGCGCTAGCCTGCGACGCACTGTATCGGTGTTCTTAAAGAACTTGTCTTGCTCCCAGAACTGACTGATGGGTCCGATGTGTGGGACCTTGCCTACGAGCTGGGTTTCAGCATTCTCAAGCAGATCGTCCAGCCCGTCCGAACCAACGAGGATCGAATTGATCTCTGACGTTGGGAAGGTCTTGACCTCGAAATGAAGTAGCTCGCCAGCATCATCGAACAGTCTCGATCCTGTCAGTTGGTACGCGATGTACGGCGGTGCAACGAAATGATCGGGACTCACGTCCTCGCCGTTGACGAAGAGCTTGCCGTCACCGATGGAGAAGAGTGCAGTATGTGTTGGAGTGATGACGAAGCCGATGACCGTGAACAAGAACATGTTGGCGATGATGTTCGAGAACGATTCATCACCAGTCATAGCGGACGCTAACACCTGGATGTGGCTGGTTGCTTCGCGCTCGACTCGATCCCATGCGGGCTTGTAGGGCGTACCCTTGTTGTCAACTAGAAGATGCCCACTTCCTACAAGTGCTCGTGCAACAAGACGAGAACCTATCTTGGCTCCGACTTCGTTGCTGCTCGCACCACCACTGCCGCCACCGCTACACCCATCGCAAACAACCCCAACAATCAGGTGCTCTCTTCCTCCGAAGGAGAACGCATCCTGATTGTTCTTGGAAAGGGGCTGTCCTGGCTTCGTGTGGTCAGTACCTGGGACGGTCCCCGCGGCACACTCGAACGGCAACATGAGGCGGCGAGTCTAGAGAAACTCGCCGCAAATGTCAACGACTATGACTCCACCCACTTGGGATGGAACGACAAAATCTCTTGTGCTGTCTCGATGAAGATGTGAAGTTCCGCATCGAGATGGTCGTACGGAACTTGCTCGACGATGGCACGACAATAATCGCCGCGACCAACGATCAATCTGATCTCGACAAGCGGTATCCCGTTACGAGTGGTGCGTGCCCTCGACGCACGTTTGCATTCACCACCATCAACACTCACCCATCGAACACTCAACAATTGATGTAATGTTTCAGCGATGGTGGGCAGCTCCATCGACAACAACTGGTCTTCCGTCAGCTGGTGCCAATAGTCGCCGAAGTGACTATCTCGGTGGATCAGTTTTGCGTCGGCGGTGCCGTCGTACGGCGACCGATCTTCCTGTATGGTGTGTGACACGACATTCCTCCATTTTTGACGCTACGCGAACCCGGCTGGAGCGTCAAGCGTCTGCACGGCCGTTCTACAGGATTTCTCGCCACGCCCCAAAAAAGTCGCGGATTCAACGGAAGAAGATCTAACCGTTGTCGCGCTTACATGACCTGACACTCCGGCGTCGCAACGAGCGCGACGACGCTTACAGGATCAGCGCGCGGACAGTCTTGCGCAGCAGATCTTCATTAAGGATGCCCAGACCCTTGAGGATCTCCTGCAGCACCGGCTTCGCTTCGATGACGCATTCTTGAAAGCCGGGATGCAGCGCAAGCTCTTCGCCATCCTTGCCATAGAGTTCACTCATGGTGATCCACTTGGAGTCCTCGTTCTCCATGTTGATCTCTGGCTCAAACTCTTCTGGGATCACACCGATGAAATTCTGGTACGAGAAGCTCTGGTCAGGACGATGGAAGCGGAGGCACTTGAACAAGGTGATGGGTCCGTCGTAACCAGTCTCTTCCTGCAGCTCTCTGACTGCCGTGTCAGCGTCCAGCTCTCCTTCCTTGCAGTGTCCACCCCAACCAGCCCAGGTCTCCCCCAATCCAGGGTCGAGCCAGCCTGGTCGCAGTGAGAGCAGCATACGACCCGTGGAGGACGCGATGGGAAGAATGCCTGCGCTTCTGTGTTTGCTATCCATCACTGGATAAGTAGCCAGCGATGCCGCAAAAAGAAGCCCCGCTGCTGATGCAGCGGGGCCAAGAGAGGAATGTGTGACCACCACAATCGGAGCCACCCACTACACCATCACTGGTGCACATCGATTATCCGTGTTCATTGCACATAAGTCAAGGACGAAAACGTCGTGAAAACACACGCTAAAGTCCCCCACCGATGCCCGCTGACGAGAGATGTGAGGAATTGTCTGACATGCTATCGAGCTTCTCCAGGAAGCGTCGAGTCATCCGTCGCATGGATTTGGCGATGGGGTCGCTAGCCATGTACGCGATAACGAGAGCCTTCTCCTCCTCTCGACACGACCGCAGGACCATTCGTGGACGATCAGACCACAGCCCGTACCTGCTGTTGACGTACACCACGATGTTGTCATCTCTCCCTGGGGCGGCCTCGTGGATGACCTTGACTTGCCGCATCAACGGAAGCATCTCCGTGTCACCAAAGGACACAAGTTCGCCACCCATCTCCACCAGTGCTGCGGAGACGCCATAGCGTTGAAACCGTTTTCTCAACTCACGTTCGATTTGCTCGATCACATTCCCTCTCTTTTCACAGGAAGTTCACACCCGAACCACTGATCACGACAGACTGTCGCGATTCTTGTCGCGATTCTTCTTCTGCCTCTTGCTTCTTCGCTCCACGAGCTGGTGTGAGATTGGGTGGCGGTCCCATGTCAACACCAACAGCAGTGAGCTTCAGGTGGAGGAGCCGTTCCAACCACGACGACTGCGTGATGCCTTCATCTTCTGCAAGCACCTTCGTTCGTTTGTAGTGTTCTTCCGTTACCTGAACCGCTCGCCGAGGTCGAGACGTCATCGGTGGAGAGTAGTAAAACTTGACGCAAAAGTCAAGATCAAGCTGGTCAAGCTGGCACGAGATCTTCTTCAGAGATTTCGACCCTGTCGAGCCCGACAAGCACGTTGTAGACGTGATACGAGATTTCGGAGATCTTTCCATCGACGTGCTGCGTCATGAACCTGGGTTCTGCGACATCGAGGACGATGGCGATCTTGTGTTGGCGACGAGCCATGGCTCGCAAGAGCTTCTTCGAGTACCGCACATGGTGACTTACCCGAACAACATCGCCAGGCTTGTACTTGTAAGTACAGGCTACGATACCCGCTTGCCTTTGGGGTTGATCGCCCATCTCATGTAACTATGGAGGCAGCGGGCTCGAAGCAGATGCCATCGCTTCAAGTCAATGATTGTATCAAGGTTGAGATCTTGTGCCAGCTCCATCCCAGAGCGCCATGCATCGAACTCTTCCTCAACATACGAGACCTTGTACTTGACGTTCGACTTCGCCAGACTCAAGCCTGGGTAGCGTTCCTCATAGTCTTCGAGGTCTTCGGCATTGTGCATGTGTCCGACTTCATGCAACAGGGTGTAGAACGCGAACTCTTCACTCTGGGTTGCGATGGTGATAGCCTTCTTCTCTGGGTCGGCCTCACTATCGCTGACTCCAAACTCAACCGTCCAACCCTTCCGTTCGCAGTAGTCGACAACATCGTCGCGTGCTTCACGAAATATCTTCTCTCTCTTCTTCTTTTGGCTGTTCAACAGAACCCGAATGGATGAGGTTACCCAACAAGAGCAAGTGCGCAACACGCTTCTTCCTGGTGCGCTTCTGCATTTCGTGAAGCCGATGCAATAGCTCCAGCTTCTTGTGGAGAGTTAGCATGCTCATGTGTCAGGGTCCTACTAGGAAGAGGGTCGTCCATTGTACGCAATACATAGGCAGATGTGCTGCCTTGTTCCATGCGGATGACCAACTCATTCGTTTCGAAGTACAGTTTATTCCCTGGTGTGATGATGTAGGCTCTCTTCAGCTTGGAAGGAATAGGCTCACCACATCCACCATCGGTCATGATCATAAACCCGTCGAACTCTTTGGCATGCTTGTTAACCCAATCGGTGGGTACGCTGAAGTCTGTTCCACCACACGTCACACGTTCGGGTTGTACCGTCTGCCCACGCTTCCACGTAAATATTTTGTCTTCGCGCACCATTGTGTCGAATGGAATCACCACAAACTCTGTGAGGTGCGCAAGGTTGTCCAGTTCTGCGAAACACAATTCGATCTCGTGATCGCTAACCGATCCAGACTCGTCGATGGCGACAGCGATTCTCGACGAGCGACCACGCTTGCGACCTGGGTGTACGTACGGGTAACGCTTGTCGATGCGCTTCATCGAGCGTGTATGATTCAATGAACGAGCCATGCCGACGAAGTTGCGAAGCAATGCTCTCCAGTTCACGATGTTGGAAGCCAGACGACGCAATGTGCTTTGCATCTCCGCAGGAACCGAACCCCATTTCTGTTTGCGGTCGCATTCATCGATAGCTTTCTGAACCATGCCCTTGATGATGACCTTCATCATCTCTTGGTCCTGCGGGTCCATGTCTTCCCATCCATCGTGGTTATCGAGCAAACCAACTGGGATGACAATGCCGTCCTGCTTGAGCATGTCCATCGCCTTGCGCACTTGTGGATCACTGGTGAGCTTGTCGTAGTACCATTCGGCCGATTCCTTTACGGGCATGCTTCGAATGAGATCGCCAAGAGCCTTGAGAGATTCGAGCTGCTCCTTCGTGAACTTTTTCGCTTCGTCTTTCGAAAGCTCGGGCCAACGACCAGGGTAGAGCCCACCTTCAGGCAGCTTGTCGATGTCGAGCAACGAGTTGATCGCCAGGTCAGTTGCCCAACCCCAGGCGAAGTCTCGCTTGTTCTCGCGATGAGGAATGCGTGACGTGCAGTGATGAAAGATCAGGTGAAGGAACTCGTGCTTGAGAAGCTCGTAACGTCGGAACCACTTCTGCTTGAAGAAAAACTTCTTGTTCCACAACAAGAGCAGACGATTTTGTTCATCGACCGTAACACCCGCAGTTGGAATGAGGGTGGTCGGGGATTTGTGAACCTGACGAGAGATTGCAGAGTAGAACGGCTCTTCGAAACAGAAGTCCACGAGCGTATCATCGAAGGTCTTCTCGTCGAGTCGATGCACGGCACCGTAAGCATCAAGATCCTTGATCTTCTTCTTCAGCCTTTCTTCGGCTTGCTTCTCTTGGGGTGTCATACGAAAGTAATTACAATGTCGTTGATGGCATGCGCGAACACACGGGCGTTCTCTCGCTTGCATTCACTCTGGGAGAGTCGGTCCCACATGCTCATGCGAACCTCGTGAGGGAGCCCCTCGAAGAAGCCGCGGATGTTGTTCACCTGTCCCTTCGTCCATGTTGCCTTGTTGCGATCAACAGAGTGATCGAAGATCTTCTCGATGAGATTGTTCAGCTCATCGATTCGTGCGATCTTCAAGACCCCCGCAAATTCATCGAATCGATCGAGGACATCTTCTGCGATGAACGACTTCTTGAGGTTCGCCATGAACTGCTGGAACATAGCTGTTGCTTCGGTGCCGATGAATCCCGAACACAACCCGACGAAGATTTTGGTCTCACTAGCAGACTCCGATCGTGGATCCACTTCATCAAGGACTTCCTTGTTTATCTGCAGGACATTGCTCAAGCGTTTCCAACTGCGACGCGATGGATAGATCTTCCCTGGCTCTGGTTGTTCGCCGTCGAACTCCAGGTGTTTTTCTTCTGCACGGATGAACTGGACAACCTCCGGGATGACATCACCTGGTCCCCTCGCCCACTTCAACCACTCTTCGACCGTTGGACGAATGTCTGCAACCCAGAAGCGGTCGACGAGTGCGGGGTCCAGCTCGTTGACGTTGTAGCTAGCCCCGGTCGGACCACCATTGATGGCTGCATAGATGCGACAGCCCTCGTGGACCTTGTTGCCCTGGATGGATCGATCCAGGATCAACTCGAATGCAGCTTGCTGGACCTCGTAACTGGCTCGATCAATCTCATCGAGGAAGATGAGGTGTGGTGCATCCATGCACGCAACGAACCAATCGAGCGGCAGAAACCTGGTGGCAACCGGTGTCATCTCACCATCCACCACTCTCTCTATCTTGTAGGGCAGACCGATGACATCGCCTTCTGTCACCTGGGACAGCCGACGCTCCATCACCGGGAGATTGAGGTCTTCTGCTATCTGGTAGACGACTTCGGACTTCCCGATACCGTGTCGTCCTCGCAGGATGACCGAGATGTCAGTGGGCAGCCGGAGGGATATGGCCTTGAACGAGAGGAAGTCCATGCATTCAGAGTACTAGATACCAGTACCCGTTGTGCATGGCCAATCAATCATTCATTGTGTGACAGCATCTTGATGCGCTTCCGCATTCGCTTCTCAACTTCTGACTTGGTTCCGTAAAACCGGTCGTCTCCCCAAGGGTAAGCGATCTCCCACGGCTCACCTTGTGCATCCTTTGTTGCTTCGGCGAGACCGTCATCCGTCTCCATCTCCACTCGTTGAACCTTCACAGCACACCTCCGATGAGCTTGTACTCCGTGAACCTCGGTCCCATGCGTCGGTTCGCCTTCGCCGTGAGCTTGCCGATGTCGACGAGCTTCGTGATGGCAGACATCAGGCGATGGAACGTGATCTTCATACGAGGCTTTGAGATGCGAAGCTCCACTGTCAGAGTGTAGTACGTCGCACACCCGTTAAGTTCGCGGAGCACCTTGACGATTCGTCGCATCAACGTTTCGAGTCGTACAACCTTCACAGCACACCCCGTTTCACTTGAGTCGGTTCCAGCTCATAAAAGTCCTGACCCCACACACGACAACCACGGCATCTGTAGATGGGAGTGAGGTACGGGTGCACATAACCGCAACGCTTGCATTTCCGACATGGCCGGTCTTCGAGCGATTCTTCAGGGCTCACAGCACACCCCCGATGATCGCCGCGACCGTGGAGACGATCCAACCGAACCCGAAGACCACGCCGACAGCGAAGCCAGCAAGCACGGACAGAAGCATCCCGACGCCGCGCATGTTCTCGTTGCCCCAACAGAAGCATACGAAGATGACGAAGATGAACAGGAAGATCATGACGCCTTCCTCCCCTGCACTGTCAACACGATGCGCGTGTGTTGGCTGATGCATTGTTCGATGATGCGGAACCGATCCTCTGGGTTGTGCTTGAACAACAACTCCACGAGCTTGTCAGCCTTCGCCCGATCAAAGTAGCCATGGATGCCAGTCGCCTGCCAACATTCACCACATGCGGTCCATGAGTTGAAAGGCTCCTTCTGATGACCGCGCAGTTGATCTCTCTTGTTCGCGTGTCGAACTGGAATGGAGGGGACGGGCGGCTCGTCGTCGTGATACATCGATGTCCACGACATCCACGAAGGACCACTGCTGTAGTGACGCAGAACTTCAACCTTGTAGATCACGAAGTCTCCGTCGTTGTGTAGGCTCTCATGCATTACCAGTACCCTCCGTCGGCGATGGGGGCGGAGCCCCAGATCCAAACGTTGTTGATATTCTGACACCGGCTGAAGGTGTTGTTCCCGTAGCCATCGAAGATGTCGATCAG
>SDBT01008920.1_pt1 | contig 16312 bp, 25 predicted proteins | sample 2277101 | NCBI WGS metagenome assembly SDBT01 (sample SAMN10404973, study PRJNA504765) | marine sediment metagenome | isolation source: marine sediment core GS10_PC15, 103 cmbsf | place: Arctic Ocean: Southern Knipovich Ridge | collected 2010 | reverse complement strand
TATTTTTGGGTATTAGCATTTTCATTGTAAATTTAGCATTAATTTCTACTCCTAACCACGAAAGAAAATTTGGTGCTACTAGTAGAACTCCAGATGTCTCAGTTGGTAGCTTAATAGAAGTAGAATGGAATACTACATGGGGTGAGTTTTACGGAGGAGGTTCTTATTCAGAAAAACCGTGGGGAGTCGCTCTTGACTCTTTTGGTAATATCTTTATTACTGGCATTTCCTCCAAATCCTATCTGGGAAATGAGAATATTTTTCTGGTAAAGTTTAATAGTTCTGGTCATTATCAATGGCACCGAATATTTGATGGTGGGCTGAATGAAAGAGCATACGGTATTGCACTCGATTCGAATTACAATATCTATTTAGGGGGTATGGCAAGAGACCTTAATGGACTAGAATCATACATACTTTTAGTCAAGTATGATGGCTTAGGAAATTATCAATGGAATATCACGCAAGAGGAAAATCATAGTGGTGCCTTCGGAATTGCAGTCGATTCATTTGACGATATTTATTTAACAGGTTATTTAGAAAAAGCCTCTGATGATGGCGAAATATATTTAACTAAATATAATAGCTTAGGGGAGCATCAATGGAATCGTACTATTGCTGACGGTTATGGGACGGATATTGCAATAGATTCTGAAAATAATGTGATCGTCGTAGGTACTCATTATGAAGCGTTTGATAAGACAAGTGCGTGTATACTGAATTTTACTGAACAAGGAGAATTCCAAGGGAATTACTCTTTTTCAAGTAACGAAATAAATTGGGGAATTGCTGTAGTGATGGATCCAGAAGACAACATATTCATTTCAGGAATAAGTTTTAATTCTACTTAAGTATCCAAATAGCCTTATAACTTTTTTTTTTAGAGAAAGAGTGATCACAACTTTAAATAGAGAGTTATAGTTGGTCTTTCATTTAAAGTAATGGAAACCATAATCATATAATGTATCGCTTAAAGAAGGTTTATAAATTTTACTTTGTTTTATTTTTCTCCTGTGCCAAGAAAATTCATTTAAATCAATCTCCCAGTAAGGAAATTCAGTAAGGTCTAGATTTCTTTTACTTTCATGAAGTGGAGCATGTACACAATATCCTTTATATTCTAAAATATTAGTTATTATAATGTAACAATTATTAGAATAACATTTAGTGTATGCCCTAGTTTTGAATTCATTTATATCTCTATTAAATGATACAATTATGAGGAAGTCCACTTGCTCTCTAAGTCTAAGAAGTAGTGAATCTTCTAAAAAATCAGCACAGACTAATACTGAAAAAATTCCAAATCGAGATTCGATAATATTGATAAGTACACCCACTATAACGGTAATAAACGGATTGAATTATATATTAGATTGGATTATAAAATATATAAAATAATATTGATTATTTCGGTAATTAAGACTTATTATTTATAATAAAAAGAATAATTTTGGTGAAAACAGTTTGATTAATGAAATAGAAGAATTAAAAATTAAATTAAAAAAAATAATTGATAAATTCCTTGAAAACGATATTCATTTACTTAAAATAGATTCACACGAGTCCTCTCTATCATTTAGAATTGGATCATATCTTGTGGAAGAATTTGAAAATTGGGATGTCGATATGGAGTATAATAGAAAAGGCACTGAAAAAAAGAGAATAGATAAAGATAATGAACTTAGTTTATTTAGACCTGATTTAATCGTTCATAAAAGAAATAATGATGATTATAATTATATTGTTATTCAAATAAAGAAAAATACATATGAATTAAATGGAGATGAAGTGAATAAAGATAGAGATTATTTAAAGAAATTAACACTGGATAATGGACTTTATGATTATAGATTTGGCATATTATTGTTTTTTTATTGTAAACAACAATCAACAACTCATCCACTAATTGAATATTATGAAAATGGTCTACTTATAAAGCAGGAAGAGTCAAAAAACTAGATTAAATGCCCTTTCGAAAGTCTTCCCGAGTCAGGTCAGCAGCATTAATAAAATCTGTAGTAGCTACTTAAACTATTATAATTTAGAATTGATTTTAATTCTATACAAAATTAATGTAAAAAAATACTTGTTTGCATTCTGAACATCGATATCCAGTCCCCTTTTCAGGATGTTGAAAAGATTCAAGGTACATTTCTTTATTGCATAAATAACATAATTTTTTCCCTTTTAATCCATCAATTCTGTTTTTGGAATCCATGTTTATTAATTAAATGGATTAATATTTAAGTTTTTATTTAAAATACTACAATTGATACTTTTAGCATTATTCTGGTAATAAACTTACTAATATTTTCAAAATATCTATTTATTTTTTAAGGTGTATTTTAACATTCATTTTTAGTAACTTCAGTAATGCCTAATTTAGAGGAAATTTCACTCTGAGTTATTCGTAAGTTCTGTGCTTTAGAAAATATATAAACTACAGCACCTAAGATACCTTTAAAATCCTTGCCATCTATGTTATATCCATTGTAGGTTAAATTTTTAATATATGATAAAGTCTTTTTTGTTAAGTCTTTATCAAATCCAAAATAAGAAAGTTGGTACCTCATTCTTAATAAGTAATGGGGAGTCTGCAATATTTTGTTTCTATCTTAACATTATATAAAGAACGCAAGATTTGCTTAGTATGTAAAGGAAATGCCATTGGATTTGAAGTATATGTATGTACTGAATGTGGAGTGCTTTATTGTCTAAAATGCGCTAAAGCACTTAGTACTTTGGAAAATATATGCTGGTCATGTAATGCTCCTATTGACCCCACCGAGCCGGTTAAGCAATTAGAACCCGAGAAGGAAGAGATAAAAGCAGATTTCATGAAAAAAAAATCTTAAATTGATTAACCGACTAAAAAGTTCTTAAGGTATTCAATTATTTATTACTGGGTGAATTAAATGAAAAAACTTCAACCACTTCCCAAATTATCTGCAGAACAAAAAAGGAATCGAGTTGGAGGATTAATTTTTTATTAAGTACTCCATAATCGACTCGCATAATTCCTCTATATTATCTAATTTATACAATTCATAATCTTTATTTTTAAGCATAGTATAGATACTTAAAATAAAATCTGGAATACCTTCTGAATATTTAACTATTTGAGATTGAATATGATAGGAAATATTTGGATCAATTTTTTTAATAAATTCTTCAATATCTTTATCATTCCATTTAGGAATTTCAATTCTTTCGGTTCCTTTAAAAATTTTTGACTTGCTCACGTGAATTTGTGAGTTTATAGTAATTAATACGATATTCTTCATTTGAGATGAATTTAATCTATCAGAAATTTCATTATGGCATTTATCTGGACAATTAAGTATGATTAATATTCCTGAAGACACTTCAAAAGAATAGAGGGCGGTTGAAATATCTTCAATTTTGTTTAATTTAGAATCTAAGATAATGATACTAGATTTTTGGTTTTCAGGTAATCTTTCTAATGTTTCTACAAGAAAAGTCTTCTTTCCAATTCCTTGGGAACCGAAAATTCTAAAAATTGATGGTTTATCTTCAGAACTTTTCAATTTTTTTAAAAATTCAAACATTAAAGTATTAAATTTGTCAGTATATGTTATCTCTGTAAGTCTACAATTGATTATCTCTTGTTTCCAATTATCATAATTTTTAGCAAATGCTAACTTGTTGAAATAAAGTCTAAAAGTCGGGTATTTATTACACCAATTGGCAATATCATTAGCGGTATAGATCTCAATTGGAAAATCCAGTTTATCATTAATTTCGTTTAGTTTTTTTTTTATCTTTTCTTTTCTATCTTCTTTTTGAGCATAGTTCCAATCTACCTTTGTATTAATCAATACATAAGTAGCTCCTTTTATAAGTAAACTCTTCAATACGGGTTTAATAATCAATTTTTCGTCTTTTTTGGATTTTATGCAAAACTCTCTTGTTATATTAAACCGAGATTCTGATGCTTTAAATTGGTAAACTGAGATTCCAGATTGTAAATAATCTAAACCTTCTGGTAAATGTTTAGTAATAACAGCATCAATACCTTGATCTTTAATTTTTGATTCTAAAGATAATGTTAATGCTGAGATCTCTAAATCATTATTTGCAAATTCATGTTGGAACAATTTATGGAGTAGATCTATTGAATCATATTCATTTAGAGTTTTAATATCACTAGCATTGACATGAATTAAATCTAACAATTTCATCTTAATCATCATTCTCTCTTTTTTAAATTCGTCTTACTATCATGTATATTATAATTCTCTTTCTAATAACTTAATGGTTTTTGAATATGACCGTAATACTGAAAATAGTTATGGACCAATTAAATCGTATTTATCAGAAGATGATAAGAATTTACTAGAACTCGATTTAATTTCAATGTTTTTTAGCTCACTTAAAACTTTTGCAGGACAAACTAATATACAAAACTTATCAAATCTTGAAATTCACGGATCTAATATAAAGTCTAGATCTATTTTTTAATTAATAAATTCATGATTATTATTTTTCTCAATTCCAAATCCTTATTTAAGTTAAACAAGCTTCCAATTCGTTCCGTATTGACCCTACATTTTATGATGTAATGGAATTATGGTTAAATTGATTAAAACAGGATATATGAATTTGAATGATACGAGTTATTCTTTTCTATATTTTTGACTTTTTACTTGTGCCTTAAAATCTGATTCGGAGCGTAAAACTAAATCACACGAGATCTTATTCTTCCAGATTTTAATTACATTATAACTGCTTCCTGTATCACTACGAACATTAAGCCCCTTCTTTAACCGTTCTACTTATGCTAAAAAACAAATGAAAAGAACAGGAATATATCAATAAGCAAAGAAAGATATTTATTTCAACTTACAAATTCTATTAAATATACTTCTTGATGTTTTGGATATCTTTTTTGGTGATACTTTTATCTGTTTTCCCTAACTTATCCTTAATTTCATTCACATTATTATATCCTTCTATCCAACAGACCATGTCAATGATTTTTGCTTTAGAATATAAGTTATCAGTGATTCTTGATGTATCATAATCTAACGTATATATTTTAAATGAATCAATAGTTTTACGATAACTTTCATAAAATTTTATTATGAAATCTAGGGAATCTTTTGAAAAAGTACATGATTGTTTTGAAAATAACCCTATGTTGAAATAATTATCATATGCGGGGACAGATCCGAATATCCCTGTCATGATCTTTGTGACAAGTGTATCAGAGGGTATAAAATCTGGATTAACTTTTTGAAAAGAATGCTTAATAATTTCTGAGATCTCTATTAACAGGTGAATGTTATTTTTATTCGAATATGAATCTACATCTATTTTCCAATATGATTCTTCTAAATTAGATATATTCCCTATCAAGGGTTCAAAAATCTTTACACTTGTTTGCAATAGCCATCCACTTCCCCGGTACATACCCCAACTTGCTAAATAAAATCCTAAGTGAAGACAACTTAGTTTAAGATTCTTGTCTGAAGTTAACATTTTAATTTTATTAGATTCCAAAAATGAATGAAAATAATTAAAGCAATAATCATAAGAAGTATATCTCGAATAAGGCTTTCTTTCATCCATATATTGTTTTAAATTATCTTTTATTGCGATAATTGGAATTTTATTTACCATATTAATATCATCACGAGTCGTCTATCAAATTTAGTGCCATTTAAAAAAATGCACTATTCCATGTTCTAACTCAACTTCGAAAGTTAATTAAGATCAAAGAAATTAAGATCTAAGAATATATAAATGTTAATAAAATTAAAAAGGTAAATAAAATGACGGGAGACAAAAAAGACCAAAGTAAAAGGACTAATCTCATTAAAACTGTAACAAGTCCACTAAGTTTTTTTATACTAACAATGTTAATTATAGAAACAATATTTTTATCTTTATTAGCAGCAGGGAAGATTTCTGAGTGGATACCATTTACATAAATGGTATTAGTTCTCTCTATGGTTTTTATAATTGCTCTTTTTAAATCAGAAGCTTTTTATAAACCAGAGGATCGTAAAAAAAAATCTGAAACTTTTATGTTAATCCTCAATTTAGATTCAAATAGCAATGGATATCAAGCTCCATTAACACAAGATGATTTTGGAGAAACAGATTGTACATATTCGATAAATGATGTTATAAAGAAAATTCTTATTGACGAACCTGTGATAATTCATACAGATTTAACAATTGATTCTGTAGATGGAAGAAGAATTATTCCATACATCCATGTTCCTATTCCTCCTCAATTAGAAGATCCTTCTGTAGGAGTTACTGTTAGTTTTAAAAATCATAGTTGGAAACTCCCTAGTTGTAGGATAAAACTAAGAGAGGTGTTTTTATCATGAGGGTTTTAAACACATTTAATAGGAATAAAAATAGGAAAAATCAATGGGAGTGGACAATATATTTAAAAGAATCCTCAGACCATTCAATAAAAACATCGGATGTCCAAAATGTAAAATATTATTTACACAAATCTTTCTCAAATGATATAGCATTTTCCCAAAATAAATCAAACAGTTTTCAGATATATGGAAGTGGATGGGGCGAATTCCTTATAGGAGTAGAATTAGAAACTGAGGAAGTTTCTCGTATTGCTAACAATTTCAAACAATTTTATCATGCACTATATTGGCTAAATTTGGATTTTGGTCATACAAAAGAAGAAAAAAAAGACTACCAAGGGATTTTTAAAGAAGATAAACTTTCTGAAGATGATATTAAGTATATACGAGAAAGCTAATTTACAAACAAATTAATCATCATTGCAATGGCACATGAAAAAGGGATAAAAAAGCACGATTTAAAAGCATGGGGGCTTTTGAAGCACAAAAATTTCAATAATTTTATCAAAATAAAAAGAAAAAATCAAAATCACTACTCTCTTCTAATAATTTCGCATAATGATTGAATTCTAAGAGTCAATTAAATACAAGACTTTAGAAAAAAATTGAAATTCTTTAATTCCTCTGATCTACTTCAAATTTCTAATTTCGTCTCATAAAATTTTTTTTAATAGTGCAATGCAAACTTCAAAATATTTACGCTCATACCCTATAAATTTTAACATGAAGATATATTTGTCAAATGTTAGATTGTATTTTGATTGTATTTAATTATTTGGCTTTCCGTTTTTTAATTTAGATTTTAATCTATGTTCTCTACGATCAGTTTCAGGGGTTACATTATTTCGATTTTGATAGATTTTATAAATATCTTTGCAAAACTCTACTATAATTAAATTAAAATCTTCATGGTCAAATTTAACTTTTAAGCAGCGAAAAATACCATCTTTATCGACTTTTTGATGCAACAAATTAAAGATATATCTAAGTATATTTGTTTTGACCGAATTGTTTTTACCAATGAATACAGTGACATCATCAAGATTATTAATTTTAATTGTATTAGTATATCCTGACATATGAAAGGGATTCTTAAATCCAATTGAAATAATTTTCATTTTTAATCAATTAAATTACTCTTTTGTCTTATCATTCAATAAAACGAACAGAAATTTATCTTTTACTTGATTTTATTCTGAAATTTTCAAATGATCTTTTTAAGAAATATTTTAGACAATTTTATTTTCTGCTCCTTTTGGCTAAGATAATAAAATAGAGAGTAATGATGATTATAACTGGAATAATGAGGATTAAATCTTTAATAGCCATAACATTTCTTAATAAATGAGCCATTATACAAGCAGTAAGGTCTTTAGTTATCCAATAATAGGTTCCAAATAAAACACCACTTACAAATAATTCAATTAAGAAAAGGATATCTTCATAACGATTCACATGAATGATGGTAAAAAGATATGATGAAAAAACAACAATCAAAACTATATATATGTATTTTAACCATATTTTTTTTTCATTAATTTTGATTGACAGATAGAATCTATTAAAATATGTTAATAAAAACCCTCTAAAAAATATTTCCTCAGAAATCGCTGAAAAAGTAATCAATAAATTGATGATTGAGCTTGTAGAAGGGTGTTCATAATTGCCTGTTATAAATGTTATTAGCATATTACCTCCAAATAATATTAGTAACCCAAATAAAGTATAAACAGAGTTTTTTTGGAAAAAATTTACTGATTTTTCGTTACAAGTTATCCTATAAAAATTAGAAGTAAGAAAGAAAATTCCAATAAATGCAAATCCACATTCAATAAATCCTAGTATTATATTTTGTATAGAATTATTATTTATATCATATAATAGAAAAAATGAAAATGTAAAAAAAAATAAAAAAGCAAATAATCCAAAAATAATGTCAAATATAGTAATTGGAATTATAGAATCCGCTTTTTTTGCTAATATTATCTTTTTAAAAAGACTTATTTCTTCATCCTCCAATTCATTATTATTTCTTCTCAACATTCCGATCCTTTAGAATAGATTTATAATTATAATTGGTTTTTATTTTTTCATATTATAACTTTATCAATTTCTTTCTAATCGGGTTATATCTTTTACTTTAACCATCCTAATAATTGGTTGTCAATATTTGGATCTATAGATATTATATGAGCTCTAGATGAAATAATCTGTTCTTTATTCTAAGTAGCAATAAAACGAGATTTATTAAACTCAGGAAAATTACAGACTATTACTCTGTAATATCAAAAATTGACGCGATTGAATATATAATATTCATAATTACAGATTATAATCTAAATAAATGTCTAAAAATTTTAATAAAGGTATTTTATGAAAAGGGTAAACAAACTGTTCGTTTTCAAATTCAAAAGAATGGGATTTTTTCTTATTACTTACTTTACTTATTATTTCTTTAACACAACTATATAGACTCATAAGGATTAATAGATTTATTTGCTTAATTTCATTATTAATAAGTACGGTCATTATTTCCTCTTTATAATCCTCTTGCTTGTCTTTAATTTTCTCTAACCACTCTTTAGTAGTCTTATACCCACTTCTGGATCCAAGTCTATCTGCTGATTCGAAAATAAGATATAAATTATACTTAAAATTATTGTTATATGCTTTATTTAGAACATTAATAGTATCGATAAAATTTCCAGCAATTTTTTCTGGAGTATGGCCCTTACTTTTTTTGGAATCAGTATTAAGATTAGCTTTTACATTATAAAGAGATATAATTTCATTACCGGGTTTTATTCCAATTATATCCATATCTTTCCAAGAAGATCCTTTAAGAAACCAAAAATTTGATTGAGCAATTTCTTGATTTATAATTCTTGCCCATAATTTAACAATACTTTCTCTAACATCTTCCATATATACTATTTTGTTTATTTTATTATTTAAAGTATTTCAAAAGAAAATAGACTTGAATATATTTATAGAAAACAAATAGGAATTAAATATATTTTGATTATACCTTAAGCTCCAAATAAGATTTCTGACAAATTATTATTAAACAAATTTTTTTACTCCTATTTTAAGAGCGTTTAATAGAATTGGACTCCCAAAATAGGACGAATTCATTGAATTTTATAATAGTATAGTTTGAAATTGTTAAAACAATCTGTTAGAGATTCCGATAATATATACTTATCTTTTTTTCTTTGAAGATCCACAGAAGATTTAATAATTTTATATACTAAAAATTGTTCCATTATTTGTATATATTGAATTAATTAAAGGTGAGATTCTTGGATCTTCAATTATCTGAAATAGAAATTAAGAATCTGTTGAGTTATAAAAATACTAAATTTGATAACCTAAAAAATTTCAACGTGTTAATAGGTAAGAATAATGCTGGTAAATCAAATCTATTTAAACTTTTAAGAATCATTCAACAAAACTTACAAAATCGTAGTCTCAAACCTGGTATATTATTTAACAATAATCCAGAACTACAAGGACAGATCTCTCTTACTTTCAGATTCTCAGATGAATACCAAAGGAATTTATTCTTGGATTTGCACTCGAGAAATACATTTCTAAATATTTTAAGAACGACCATTAAATTACCAGGATTAGATGAAAATGAAATAATCGATTATCTAATTGAAAACAGATTCTATCATTCTGTAAAAATTACACTTTTATATCTTAGTAGTATTCCTGATATTTTAATCCTACAAAAGTTTCATTTAATTCACAAAGATGAAAAACTTCAATGTATTTATCAAGTTAAACAAGAAGATGGTAAAATTTCAATATATCTTTTAAGTCAACCTGTTAGAGATTCCGATAATATATTAATTATGGAAGAGTATATAGAATATGGACAAATTGAAAGAGTCGATCAAGAGTATCCAAAAAACTATCTAGGCCATTTTTTTAGTAATAATCATTATGGTAGCATTTATTTAGCTTCAATTCGTAACGCATTGCCCATTCCGATTCGATCGATTCAAAATCAAGTAGACTTTATGCGTGAATGTTCTTTATATTACACTCACAGAACACTCGTGAGTTATCGGGATAGAGACTTAAGACGCCCAATCCAAGCAAACGATAATATAGATATTGTACAATTTGTGACCCCTCTTGTATATTTTCATTACATTGTAGGAGAGAAATATTTTATGACGCTCGCTAACCAAGCCAAGTTAGATGAAATATATAGCACGGTTTTATGTAAAGAGTTACTCGAACTGAAACCGCATTTAGAATTATTGTTGAACAATAATTGGTAATCAGCCCTCTTAAATCCTATTTAGTTAAATTCCATAATAGAATATAATTAATAAATCTATACGATTCGAATCGACGGATTATATTTAATATGTCATAGATGATATCACATTCAAAAGTAAAAGTTAAAAAGAATCATATCATCTGGATTATTAATACAATTTAATCCCAGGGTGGCTTATGAAAAGAATTATTAGTCTTTTATTTCTTTCAACTTTTGTATTTATGAATATCATATGTTTTATGTCATTTTTACCTCAAGAACCTTCAACTATAGAAATAAAAAATGAAGTAAATGACCCTCCCATTTTATATAATAAAACAGTTTTCCTACCTGAAACTGAATGGCGACCTATTGAAGACTCACTTAATTATTCTTCTTCTAAAAAAGAATCAATTATTTTGCTTTGATAATAAATATTTAAAAAATCGTACTGGATCTCGCAAATTCCTTTTTTCTAAAAATGTTTTGAATTATTTACAAGAGATACAACGTTAGAAAAAGCTTTGAAAAGTAATACATTAAAATTAACTGGAGATTGGGATAAATTTTTAGAAAGTCTCAAAACCCATTGATGGGATTTAACTAAAATGATTCTTAAATTATGATTTCCCTACGATTAGATAAATTAACTTTTCCGTATGTCTATTAATGCATATTCAAACGAAATTTAAATTCCCACTGAAACGGCATTTGGGAATGAACTTTTCATGATAATAACATTTTAAGGGTTTATCCTAAAATAATAATATCAACCTTTCAAATACAGGATAAAATTTATCGAACATATCTTTGTTTAATTTTGCTTTATCTTTAATATATTGATACAAATGAATATAATTTCTTAATTTCATGATTAGACCATCCAAGATATTCCAATCATTATTATATTTAATGTCAAAAATTTTATCTTGCATTATAAATGATATTTTCTCTCCAAATGTAGCGTTAATAGGACAAATCATCTTTTTTTTTCCTCTAAATAAGATTTCAATTTTTTTTGGTTTGCCATTTTTATCTTTATCTAATTTATTTTCTTCGATATAATTAATGATGAGATACTCTAAAATAGATCCCATTTTAATAAAAGCATCCCTCCATTTCTCTCTTTTTCGTAAATATTCTATTTCATTATATTCTTCAAGAATAATTTCTTTGGCAAATTTATCGTGGAGTGTAGGAAATAAATTTCTTAATTTTTGATAATATTTTAAAAACGATCTACCTTTAGCTGTTAATAAGGATGTTCTAAAGAAAACTAATCTCTTTCCAGCATTTCCAAAACTATTAAAATTAACATAATTTTCTCCTTCTTTTAATCCTGTAATCTCATTGATAACGAATTCTAATTTACCATGTTTTTCTTTTTCAGTAATCCCTATAAATTCAAGAAATTCTGGAATACTAATTGAGCCTATTTGATTCCCTTTACCAGGATACAATTCTATTGTTCTATCTTGTACCTTTTTTAAAAAATTCAGGACATCTACAGTAATGGAAATAAAAATTTGTTCATCTTTCATATAAAACCTTTCTAAGAAAAGGATTCCCTCTAAAGATATACAAAAATTAAATTTATTAGAAAATGTTCTAATCTCAATATAACTAATCTTTTTCAACTGATCTATCCAATAAAATATCTCATTTTCATGGATTTCGTTAAATCTATTATCTTCCTTGAGTTCTTCAATAGTAAAATTATGATAATAATCCTCTAAAGAAAGAATTGTTAAATAACAATATTCTAATATCTCTTTTTCTAGATTTTTAAAAGTCTCAGCCAATATATTTCACCATTAAAAATTAATTCAGAACAAAATTTAAACCTATAGAATATAAGTAGATAAAAAGTACATTTAAGCACTAAAGGATTTAAAATAATTTATAATTTGGAGTATCCTATAGAATAATAAGACAAGGATAGAAATTCTATTTATAATTTGATATTAAAAAATAATGGGAAGTTATTAGCCTTTCAAGTAATCTTAATGAATATGAGTAAAAAAAAAAGAACTAAAAAAATTGCTGAAAAATTATCTAATTTTTTCTTGGCAATTATTTTTATTGCATTTTTCGTAACCATTCCTTATTTTTTTATTTTGGGAGTGTTAAGTAATTTTTATCCATATCTGGAATCATGGATTTTCGCTTTAATCCCTTTTATTATCGTGGGATCATCTTTGCTTTTAGTTTTTATTTTTGGATCTATTTCTACAGATTATGAAAAAATGAGGAAATTAAGGGAAGAAGAAGCAAGAATAAAAAGAGAAAAAAAATTAAAAGAGTATGAGCAAATAAGAGCATGGGAGAAGCAACAAGAGGAAATGGAAAAAAAGGAGAAAGCAAAACGAAAAGAAATAAAGAAATCTAGATATATTTCGCAAAAAGTAAAGAGAGAAGTATGGAGAAGAGATCAAGGAAGATGTATTGAATGTGGTAGTAAAGAAAATCTTGAATTTGATCATATTATACCGTTTATAAAGGGAGGGAGTAATACAGTAAGAAATATTCAATTATTGTGCGCTAAATGCAATCAAAAGAAAAAAGATAAAATCTAATTGAATTTTTAAAGATGAGTAGAATCATCTAATCCATAGATTTAATATATTGAGATAAGAAATCTATATTTCTTCAAATCTAGATCCAAATCAGATTGTAAGTGGTACTTTAGCGTACGCTATAGCCTGCAGTAAGGCGATTATTTCTACACCTTTTATAAAGGAGTAATTCCTTTATTATTTCCCCCGATTTTAGTTATTATTGGAGCTCTTATTTCATTATCTCCTACATTTATTAATCCTAACTTTTTTTCCCGTACTTCACGTTTTTGGAAAATCATAGGAATCTTAGTTATTTGTTATTTCTTTCTAGAAATTCTCTATTCGTTAATTATTGGCATCCCGATTGACTATTTTCTATTTCTTTTTAGTCTTATATCTTTTAACTTATTATTTTATTTTATAATAAGAAATATTAGATCCGAGACAAGGTTAGAAGGAAAAGGAAAAATTAAAGAAAAAAGTCCAGATATTTTAGGAATGTTTACTAAACCTCAAAGAATTACCGAAGAAGAAATCTCAATTTCTAAAGAAAAAAAAATTTGCTTGGTATGTAAGGGAAAAGTAGGAGGAGTCATGTTCATGTGTACGGATTGTGGCGCATTATACTGTACAAAATGCTCTGAAGCACTAAGCAATTTAGAAAACCTGTGTTGGGTGTGTGATTCTCCAATTGACAAGTCTAAACCAGTGAAACCATTTAAGGAAGAGAAAGAAGAAGCAGGGATTGAAGTATCGGAAGAAGCCCTGAAAAAGCCTAAGAAATAAATTGAATTTGTTCAAGCCTGGAAAATGTTATAGACACTTTTTATTTCTAACGTAAAATCATTTGATTAAAAAAGCTATATGAAAAACAATTTCCACTTTATTTACCAACACTGAATTTTGTAACCACCCAAACTTTTTTCTTTATATAATTTCACCTTTATAATTCAGTACAATGTTATACCACCAAGATTTTAAGTTATGGAATTATCGTCATGATGAGAGTTTAGAGAGGAATATTCACCGGAATAATCGAGTGAAACGCATTCGAAATTCCATAATAGCAAAAAAGAAAGAAATGAGAAGGAAATCTAAAAAATAGTTTAAAACTTCTTTAGGTTTTTTCGTAAAGTTTTCATTAAATTAATTTTTCTTTTTTTTTAATGTAATCGTTTGTTTCCTATTTTTTTATTTAGGTTTAAAAGCTCTTATAGATAGGTACTATATGTTCAATCGATTAAAGGCTTATGGTTATGCTTAAAAAAAAAAAGAATTAATTAGAGCTCTTCGGGATCTTCTCCTGTCAGAACACATGTCAAATACAAACCAACCAAAGCTAAAATATTAAACAGTATCATTTTTAATCCTCCTAAAAGGTATTAATAAATTAGAAAAATCGTTTAATATAAAGAAAAAAAATGTGAGAAAATCTATCCTGATTTGTTTTTTAAAAACTGATCTAACGTAAGGTTTTTTAGGGGGATTTTTAAGTTTCTTTTAAGAGGTGGGGGCTTCATCTTCTTTACTGTTTTCTCCGGCATTGAAGGATGCTGAATTAAGGAGTATTCAATATATCTTTTTTTATTATTAATCATAACAAGCACACTTCCGAAATGAGCTAAATATCTCCCGCCTTGAGGTCTGAATTCCGAATTTTTGTGTAATGGTGCTGTCAAAAGTATCAGCGGATTGTTTTTTAAGATCGTTTTTTTTATTCCCGATATTGATTTTAAGAGTCCTTCGAATGTATTCTGGTCATAATTGGGCCATAAGGTTGTTATTCCTGAGACTCCTAATATTTTAACAAGCTCAAGATCGAATACTCTATTTTCCAGCACTTCTACCATCTGCTCAAAAGTAAACGCTCTTGAGATAATGATATTCTCTAAGACAGTTTTAGGAGATAAACCGACAGCAGCAGCTAAAATACTGATTTTATAAGGATTAAACCTATTATTCATATCAACTAAAACTGCTCTTTTACTAAAATTATTACCCTGAAAAGATAATACCATAGTATTTATCATTATATCTACTATTATCTTACCATCTCCATATAATAAATAGACTAAATCTTGGCGAAAACCTCCTAATAACAATTCATCAAGAATCTTATCTCCAGATTTATAATAGGGAAGCGATTGTTTATGCTTTAACTCATCAATTCCTGAAATTAGATCCATCAATAAAGTAAAAAATAGAGTTCCTATAAAAACTGAAATACGTCAAAGATTTTGTTATTTTGCTAAAGGTTCTTAAATTTATGTTATTGAGATATTTCATTAATTCTTATTTATATTTTAGTAAGGTTAACTCATCTCTAAGGGAGAAAAAATAAGACAAGACTCTGATGAAATTACTCGATTTGTGGATCATAACAAATGACAGCGGAATTATGATTTACCATAAAGTCAAGGATACATTTACAGATGATGATTGTTTAGGGGGATTTATTAGCGCCTTCATGTGTTATACAAAAGACCAGTTTCAAGAACCTCTCAATAGATTTTCTATTACAAGTTTTCAGTTTTATTTACTAAAAGAGCATAATATTACTTTTATCGGTAAATTTTAATAAATTAAATAATTATTATCAAATTACTGATTCCGGACAGGAGATACTCTCTACTAATAATGTCAATATATCAAATGCTTTAGTAGAGACTTGATGTCATTGCTTGGTCTATTCTAAATAAAATTACAAGGATTGGATATGGATCAATAGGATTAAGTAGGTTTTTTTTTCTATACTCCTTTGCAAGCGGAAACCAATTTAAATTATTTTAAAGCTTTAATTTTATCATAATAAGATATAATTTCAGCCAAAACATTTTTAATTCTATTTAAATTATCTTGAATTGTTTGTTCAATAGAATAATTTAACCGATTATAATTATTTTGAATTCTTATAAAGGAGATGAGAAAAAGTGGATGAATTAGATGAAATATTTACTAGAAAAAAATTTGATTACATAAAGGAAAAATATGGGAATGTTGGAAGTTGGGCAATATGGGCAGATGAAGGTGATAAACCGAAAAGCAATATTGGCGACCTAACTATTTTAGACCCAGATATTAATAAAAACTTACTTTCACAACTTAATCCTAATGTT
>SDBT01008919.1_pt1 | contig 16312 bp, 13 predicted proteins | sample 2277101 | NCBI WGS metagenome assembly SDBT01 (sample SAMN10404973, study PRJNA504765) | marine sediment metagenome | isolation source: marine sediment core GS10_PC15, 103 cmbsf | place: Arctic Ocean: Southern Knipovich Ridge | collected 2010 | reverse complement strand
TGAAAAGGTATCCATACATCGGAAGACCATCACTCCGAAAGATAATCGCTGAAAGTCTCCTCTCCGATATTTGTGATGAGTTCTATGCCCTAATTCAGAAACCCAGGAAGTTGGGACAAAAAAGAGCAATACTCCGGAAATATCTCCCAAAACTCAACGCACTCACTACCATCCTAAAGACGTCTAGCACTGATAAAAAGGAGATTTATCAAGAACTTTATGGCATCTTTCTCCAGTCGCATATGATCATGAATAAGATCTGTTCATGGAAGAGAGGAACTCCTCTCAAATCTGCAGTTAATAGTATCTACAAAGAACTCCGAGTTCACTATAAAGAGCAAAACATTACAGTGGATATAAGCTTGATAAAAAATGAAGTGGAACACTTTAAACACTTAACGAAAAAAAAGGGGAGTGCCAAAGTACTCGAGTTCTTCCGTCGCCCATTTCATAGTGAAGTAGATTGCAACAACCAATTCACCATTCCCCGTTTGGTCGATATCTTCTCTCTAAAACAGCCTAAACAACCCCCCCCGGAAATTCGTGAACCAGGTATTTTCTCATCAGAATCAGAGCGTAACGCAGCTATTGAAGCTCTGGAACGTAAATTGTAATAGGTGTATGATAATCAATGGCTCAATAACTTTCTAAAAGGCCTCATATCCTCGACTGCAACAAGAAGCTGTTGCAATGAGTTGTCTCTCACCGAAGAGACCATCCTTACAGTGGGATGAATCTAGAGTCCTGAATAAAGTAGCGGGCTCATCAGTGTATTTTGTAGCGGTTTTGTTTGCAAGTTACTTATTTTTAATCGTTTATAATGTTTATTTTAATACTGGCAATGTTCAATTACGTCAAGTACTTCTCAAGGTTTGAAAGTTTAGATCCGAAGTTGGGCTGAGTTTTTTGATCTCATCTTTTGTTTCAATCTTTTCTTGGAAAAAAATCTTTCAGCTTCATATTGTAATTCTACAAAATGCTTTCTTTTCAAAAATAACCAACGAGGAGTGGATCGTATGGCGACTATAGGACAAGTTATTGAACAGGTATATGATAGTAAAGTTCAGTATGTTTCTGGGAATTTCAGATCTGATGAAAGTAGAAAAAATTAAGGAACTATTTTTTATAGTACTTCTTCTCCACCCTCCAAAAACGAATATCATCAAAAGATAATGAAGATTCAAAAGGAATCGCTTAAGCAGTTTCATAAAGTATAATGGTCCCAGAAATTAGGACCAATATTTCTTAATCGTTAAGCTTATAACCTCCAAAGAACAGGAGGCCCAAAAATGGCCAAAACTAGAAAGAAAATTGGTTACGTGCAAGTAAGCAGCTTCGATCAAAACCCAGAACGACAACTTGAAAACATCAAGCTGGATAAAATCTATACAGATAAAGCTTCTGGCAAGGATATCAACAGACCTAAATTAGCAGAGCTTATGGAGTATATCAGAGATGGGGACACCGTTGTCGTTCATAGCATGGATCGATTGGCAAGGAATTTGGAAGATCTCAGACGATTAGTCAACATCTTCACGGCCAAACAGGTAAAGGTGCAATTTCTAAAAGAGAACCTCACCTTCACAGGGGAGGATTCAGCGATGTCCCAATTGCTTCTTTCGATCATGGGAGGCTTTGCTGAGTTTGAAAGGGCGCTCATTCGAGAAAGGCAGATGGAGGGAATTGCTTTGTCTAGGAAAAAGGGCTTATATAAGGGGAGAAAAAAGAGTTTGAGTGAGGAGCAAATCCAAGAACTCCAATCAAGGGTCTCTATTGGTGAGAGAAAAAGCCGAATTGCGAAAGATCTGAAAATTAGTCGTGTGACTCTGTACAAGTATTTTAGATGTAAGATAGTAGGTAGTTAACAACTTAGAGGATGAGTGTGGATAAGAATCAGGGGGATACTGTGTTCATGCCTATATTCGTCCAAAACCTTGTGGGTTAATTGAATCTTCAGTATGTATCATCATTATACTTTGAATAACAACAAAAAGGCTTTGGTAGTGTCAATAAATCGATCTGAAGGATCAAATGATTTGAGTAAGATTAGGGATTCAAGTCCTGAACACACTCATTCTCTGGAAAATACAAAAGAAGACCTCTCTTCCAGTCTTCTTCTAGATAATCTCATTTCCTTCATTACTCCAGCCAGAGAAGCATTGATTGAAAAACTCCCTCGAAACACCCAAGACCAATTATTTTATTTTTTAAAGAAACATAAAGAAATTAGTAGATTAGTTAATGAGTTGAACAATCTTATAAAATCAAAGGGTGATGCTTATAAAATCGACCGGGGAATTGGACGCATAGCGTTAGAAATTGAAACATTATGCGATGAGTATGAAGAGGATGGATTTAATTCTGAGTGTATTGAGGTGATTGGTGATAATCTAGAATTATCTGCTCTAGAACGAAAGTTTTATTTCGAACAGTCCATAACCCGTTTTGTCGATATGTTAGCGTACAAGCAAGAGATCGAAGAATTCATAAAGCTTAACCGTGAATTGATTATTCATGAATTTTGCCCTGAAAAGCATCGCAAAGACGCTTTAAATTATTGCAAAATCGAGACCAAACTATTCGGGAGAGAAACACATAATCATGGGCGTATTACTGCCTTTGTCACGTTCTATTTATACAATCCTGTAGGAGAAAATGAGAGAATTTTCCAAATTGTTTATAACCCCCGAGATGCGCAAATCGATAAAGCAGTAATGAGCGCTCTTTGGTCATGGAAACGATCTCTTCCCTTTTTCCTACCAGATTATAAAATACTGAATTTCGACAATGAGAATGTAAGCATATGGGAATATGTAGAGGGGAGTTGCCTTCTGAGCGATGAAACTAACTCGTGGACCAAAGGACAGTTCATTAGATCTGGGAAGTCTGGGCTAAAAGATGAGAGTAAAAACAAGGCACTCTCAAGACTTAGTCAAATGGATGCTATTCTTACCATGATGGGGATAAGTGATCTCCACAGAGAAAACGTACTAATAAAAAACCTTTTTTACAAAGATGAGGAGGTTGAATTTTCCCCGATAGATTTGGAAAACTTTTCAATAGGCAAAACAACAGAATTAGGGGGATTTCCTAAGAACACTAAACTTACAGTGCACCAAAAAAAAATAATTCAAACTTATCTTCTCAACAAAACGAATAACCTGATTTGTAGATATATTCCGTTACCCACTCAAGTTATGGCTGGAATGACAGGTACTCCAAATCTTTATAAAGCGCTAGCTTACAAGCTAATGGACGAGTTTCAAACAGATAAACTCATTGTAATAATGAAGCTTTCATCCTTGGAAGAGAATATTTTGATCAGTATGTTACATCATGATGTTCTCTACTTTACAGAATTATCCGGAAAGATTTATTATGGTATGCCTAATGAAGGTAAAATAATCGCTATCAGAGAGGAGGATTAGAGATGGCAGCTGTAAGTAGAGAAGAGTGTGAAAATATTTATTACAAGTTATTTGAGATCCAAAAAATAGTTGTTGATGAGACTCTGATTAAAGCTCGGGAGCTAGATAAACATGTCACGCGTCTGGAAATAGCACAACTGCTTACTCAAGCTTTTCAAAATTTTAAGAAAGAAGTTCACAGAGAATATGAAACATCTCCAACCAAGGATGCTTTTGCTGAATTACTCATACACTCTCATGAATATATTTTCTTTACAAAAAAAAATTTAAAAGGAGACGTGTTTCAAATTGTCTCTGATAATAAATGAGGTTTTTCTTATGACAGAGGCAAGCTTGATCATTAAAAATCTTGTGGTTTAGAGAGTTTAGAAGCCCGAGACCATTTGAATGCGTTGAACGCGGGCATATCCAAATTTTATCTCTTTAGTCTACTTAACACATTAAAAGTCATCAAGTTGAACTTTGGTTTTCTAAACCAGTTTATTGAACAACGCCTCCCCTGGGTTGAAGTTGTTTGAATCCTACATTTTAAAAGTTCAAAAAAAACGGTCGTTTTGCTAAACTCTATTGGCTTATCTTTTTTGATAAGAATCAAGATTATTGAAGAGATGAAAGAGGTTGAATTTGGGTATTAAGCCTAAAGGAATAAAAATACATGCTAAGGGTTAATCCCCAACTTTGAGATTATAAAAAACGGCTCCTCCAGTTCATCGGGCCTAGTCCAATTATCTGTATACGACTGATCTGTGTAAGTCACCCTTCCATTCAGCACCTGGCAATAGAGAAATGACCCGATCTTGAATCATTGTCAGGGCTACATCAGGATCCCACTGTGAGGCTATATCAGATCGAAGAAGTGGTTGCGTGTCATCAAGGAATAGTTCTGAGGTTTTCTTTTTATGGAGATTTTTTTCAAATTCAGCTCTCGACACACTTAGATCTTGCTGCTTCATGCAGTAATGAAAAACTTCCAGAGTCCTCGGAATATCGAGTTGGCAGTGATTCATGACAAACCAAAAGTCAAAAAGATCTCGGCCCTTATTTCGCTGGTACAAAGCTCGCAACTTGGTTCCCATCAGTTCTTCAAGGTGATACGTCAATATTTCTGCTTCGCCAGAAAACCAGGAAGACGCAACAGAAAAGTTCTTTTTGAGATAACCTATGACAGATGCATGCTCGCGAGTGTTGATCTCAAGTTTGAGACGGAGGTTGATGGGTGGCGTTTCTTCAGACAGGAAACGATAAGTAATGGTTGTGAGCCCCCGCCCCAGTTTTCTTTTCGGCTTGCCTAGCAAGGGGTCAAGAATACTCCTCACTCGATCTATTGTTTCCCCAATCGGTTTGGCATTCACTTGCACGAGATCGATATCTTCTGAATAACGTGGAGCAGGGGTCAGGAACAGTTTGTATAGTGCTGTTCCACCCCGAAAAGCCAAAGAATCTGCGATATGTGGGTCTGAAAACAATTCTACAAGGACTCGAGAGATCAACAAGTCCTGCTCTATTTGATTTTGCAATGGCCAAGCGTGTTTCTTGCTCCATTCAGTAATCAGATATTTTGGAATCATAGGTCACTCTCGATATGTTCATTGATGATAAGTTTCCACCGCTTTGAAACCTCTCCATCTCGAGAAGGATTACGGGAATTCAGCAAGGCTCTCTCGAACTGATAATCTTTAAGGTGATACTCTACAGCGTTTGCGAAAGAATGTTCCTCTAGTAGTTCTAAGAGATATCCCAGCCTTTGTAAAACTGGGAGCACTCTTCTCGTATTCAGTACTTTGCGGAACTCCTCCAGATCTATACTCTCAACAAGCTCACCGAGTACCGTCAGGATATTGGAAAAACCTGCTGAAGATCGAGGATATGCAACAAGATCGATGGCGGTAGCTTCTGGAGACGATACTAATAACACGCTTTTTGGAGTGTTGAATTTTCTTACTGGGCATTGATCGAGATGCTTATTCATGTGAAAAGCAATCCTGACTTTTCCAATTTCTAGGTTCTTTCGAACTTTCGGTATCATCACTTGAAAGACCTGAGGCTGTTGGTGTGCAGCCCCGTAATACATAGCAGCACTCAGAAGGCCCACATAGTAAGGAAGATTCAGGAATTTCATGAGATCTGGAATAAACTGGTCTGGAGGTAAGCAAGCCAAGGATCTGTATTCCAAAGGGATAATGACATAGTATCCCCTGGCTGGAGAAACGATCTCTCCAGCCCTCTTCAAGCGCGATAGACTCACCATAATAGAGTTCTTCGACCGATCGAGATTTATCACTAACTCAGTGAGTGTAAAATGGTAACATCCTCTTGATACAAGACTGTCTATGTATTCTTTGACCTTCATCACTATTCCTGTTTGACATTCTAAACTTAACAAACTCGTTAATTTTAGACAAGTAAAACCCCCTTTATGCACCCACTGGTTCGTCTAGGAATAAGAGCTTGAGGTGAGTCTTCTGTTGGAGGATAAGAGATACCTAGAACCAAACAGTAGCAACAAAGACAACAGAGAATTATACAATGAGATGGGAATGCCGAACAGGGCCCAAGAAATCTGAGAGCAATTTTTGCCTGATGCAAGTAGCCCTGAATAATCTTGAGGATTTTGCATCGCCGTAGCTGTTCTCGCACAGGGGTCGTTGATTTTTCCATATTGAACAGAAGCGTGGAACACACCAAGAAAACATGAGGCCACTAGACATACCTGAATCACCTTAAAAGCTCCATTTTTGATCGATGTAAAGATTCCAAGTACAGCGATGAGTCCGATTAACGCGTAGGGGATACGTTGCAATTTACAAAGTGTGCATGACTCCGAATCCCCAAATCTCTCTTCTAACATCGAAATGATGAGAACTAATACGGTGATCCCCAGAAAAGCAGCAAACACTCGGTTTAGAGTGACTTGTTTGCGGTTATTCATTCAACGGCTTCAATTTTCGGCGAAAATTCCTTTAGCTCTTTCTCGATCATCTCTTTGTTCCCATAGCCTTGCCACTCCCGCCTAAAACGATTCCACCTGAGTCCTAGGTCTCGAAGCTTGGCTTTAGCCTCCCTAGTCGGTTCTATATCGAACGAAACTATGAGAGCTTCACCATTTTCTTTCTTATCTTGCTCAAAAACAGCATCACCCTTGTTCTTCCACATCTTCACAGTTGTATCTTCTTTAGCCTTCTCTTTGAGCTCAAGTAGAGCGCCTAATAAGGCATTGTTATTGAGCTCTTCGATTCCGGATTTTACAACCAACCCTCCTAGTTCGATCAGTCTACGGGTACGTCTCTTACGCTCTTTTTTTTTAAGCAGTTTTTCTTTCATCTCTAGTCTTGATTTTTTAAGAGCTAACTTTTCTTTCTCTTCCTCTAAGCCTATAACCATCTGATTCTCCTGATATCAGTTAAAGATACCTGATCATACAAGCGAGGAATATTTTTCTCAACCCTTCCTTATAGTTGGTTCCATAGAACCATTTAACTTGCACGTTATGTTGATCAGAGATTCTTTTTGGACTATATCAGTCTATTACTGCGTTATGAAAGATCGAGCTCTGTGAGATTAGTCATACGCAACATGTGTTCTACGAACACGCTTGCTTTAGAAATTGCTTGCCAATTCTATACTAGTAGTTTAGAATATGAAATTAGAAAATTGAAATCAGAGAACATAAAATGCCAATCGGATTTGGAAGAGTAGAATTCATAAAGCGATCTGAAGGAAGAAATGCCTGCCAGCTCTCTGCATATCTGTCACGTTCATCTCTTTTTTTCGAAGGCAATTGCGCTTTAGAACCTCAAGCTTATGATTACGGAGATAGAGAGAAAGTATCCTACGAAGAGATCTTGCTTCCTGATGGTGTAGATGAAAATTTCAAGATTCCAGAAGTGCTTTGGAATATGGCAGAAAAGAAAGAGGTGAGGAAAGATGCTCAAGTAGGCATACACCTAGTAATTGCGCTTCCAGATGATAAAGAGGTTACCCTAGAAGATCGTATCACACTTGCAAGAAGTTACGTCCAAAAGCACTACGTTGATAAAGGGCTAGGAGCCCAACTTGTCGTTCATCCTCCAGAAAGGACAATCGAATTCACTGAGGAGAACGAGGCTCTCGGTATCCCAAGAGGAACGATCGGATCAATTATAAAGGAAAAAGAGGGAAACTACATTGTCTCATTACCTAAGGGGACTCGAGACATTCCTGTTGTAGAAATAGGCAGCCAATGCCCAGGAATTACTATTCATGAGCACAACTGGCATGCACACGCTCTGATGACAACCCGCAGGTTCAAAGCTAATGGGAAAGAGCTTGAAGATCTCAAAGCTACCGATCTTATGCCAACGGTAAAGAAAGGGAAGGTTGTTAGTGGCCCTGATAACGGAAGGCTCTGGGCGCAGCATCAAAACGAGTTTTTTATCTCTAAGGGGATGGCGCTTAGAGTTGATGAGAATGGCCTAGTAGCCCAAGAACACTTAGGTCCTATTCGTATGAGGGCTCGCGCTTTTGATCTTCTTTCTGAACACGAAAGGCGTTTAGAGCTAAATAGCGAGGCTGCTAGTCATCCTAGAAACATTTTAGAGGCTATTACCCGAAGAAAGAGTGTGTTTGTAAAAGAAGATGTTGAGCGTTTCATTCTCAAACATACACCTGCAGAGGCAGTAGCCCATGTTAGAGATAGTTTTTGGAAACAAACTGAGCTTGTGCAGCTTAGAGATAGAGATACAGAAGAGTTCGTCTCTAAGTTTACGACCAAAGCTGTCATAGAAGAAGAACAGCATATTTTAAGGCTTGCTGATCGTATCCATCGAAGAGAGATAAGAGCTCTGTCTGAACCGATGAAAAGTCAATTTACCACTGGTCTCACCAAGGAACAGATTAAATCCTACCATAAGATTCTAGACGGAAAGGGTCTCTGTTGTATTCAAGGATATGCTGGAACGGGGAAAAGTTACCTGCTGAAAGCCCTTAAGGACGTTTATGAAGAGAGAGGGCTAGTAGTACGCGCATTTGGACCAGATAACGTGACTGCAGACGTTCTTAAGGAGAAAGGATTCTCAAGTTCAGAAAATATCTACCGTTTTTTATTTAGCGCCAAGCATGGTCGTAGAACTTTTCAGAAAGGATTTGAAGTTTGGGTCTTAGATGAGGCTGGAAAGCTAGGAAACAGACCTCTACTCGAATTTTTAAAACTAGCAGACTCTAAAGGAGCTAAAGTGATCTTTGCTGGTGACTGTGGGCAGCTTCCTTCGGTTGAAAGGGGAGGTGTCTTTAACACTCTCAGCATACGGTACGGTTCAGAGAATCTTGAAGAAATCCAAAGACAGAAGGACGAAATAGACAGGTCTATGGCCAAAGACTTAGCCCAAGGGGAAATAGGAGCAGCCCTCGATAAGCTATCTGAGAAGCAGGCCATCAGGTGGGCGCCTACTCGTAAAGATGCGATGGAAGAGCTTGTGTTGAAATGGTCAGCCGATCACAGAGCAACTACCAAAGAAGGATCAATGATGGGGAAAGACTCTAGCTTAATTGTGACGGGAACAAATGCTGAAGTTCGAGTACTTAATGAAATGGTACGACTCATTCGGAAGGGGAGAGGGGAGATTAGCAAAGATGATTTTGCCTGTGAAACCGCCCATGGAAAAATTTATGTAAGTCAGGGAGACCGTATTGAGTTTCGAAAGAATCAACGCGAGCTAGGGGTTACAAATGGTATGTCAGGAGTATTAGTGAAAGCTGGGAAAAGCTGCTTTGTTGTAGCTATTCAGGAAAATAGCAAAAAGACCCGTATGGTCTCATTTAATCCAGAGGAATATCACCACTTCCAGCTTGGATATGCTTCTACCTGTTTTCGGGCTCAGGGAAGAACGGTTGACCGCGCTTATGTGATGCATTCTCCCTCTCTCAATAAACAAATGGCTTATGTCGGGCTGACGCGTCACGTTAATGAAGTCTGTTATTTTGTTCCTAAGGAAGAGGCCCTTAACCTTTCGGATCTCAAGCGGAAAGCCTTAAGGGATGGCTCTAAATCCACAACACTTGAATATACCCACTCAGAGGAGCTAAATCTCCAAGCTGCCCATAAAAGAAAGGATCTAGAGATTCAAAAGCTTAAGGACTCTGAGCAGTTCAGTATGCGGTTTAAAGGGTCGGCTATGCAGGTTTGGGGCAAGTTAAGAGAGAAAACGCATCAGCTGATAGAGCAAAGGAGTGATCGCAGACTCAATCAGGAGTTTTTCAATTTCCAAAAAGATGCAACTGCTCAAACGATAGGATCCGTTAGAGCAGTCACTGAAGAGGAGCTTAAAAGACTTGCTATCAATCCTATAGACGCTTCCGATAAAATTTCTCCAGATCATATTGCTGGAAAAGTAGCTATTCAAGATCAAACACTTAAGCAAACTGAAGAAGGGATTAGTATGGAAAATGCAGCAAAGAAAACTGACAAGGAGCTCCACGAAAGCTCCAGTGTGTCAGATGGGTTACAAGAGAGCGCTACAAGCTCTCTATCATGGAATGACCTCTCTAAGGAGAGAAGAAAGCTTGTTAGTGCATATTATAATGCGGCTTCCAAAGCTTCTGATCTGAGAGAAGTTGTTCAAGCAGAACGATCAGGGAATATAGATGATGCGACGAAAAGCGCAAGGTTCAGAGAGTGGCAAAAATCCTGCGGTGTAAGAAATGAGGCGGCGTATCATTTGAACGTAGGATTGAATAACGCTGAACTCTGGAAAATCCTAGGGAAGAAACCTGCATATTTCATTGGATTCCAAGCAAACAAGCATGAAGAGATACTAAAAGCTAAAGAGTTAAGAGATCTACAATTCGAGAAAACGAAAAATCTGGAAGGACAGCTCTGTAATCAGATTGAGCCACTCCTCTATAAGCTTTTCCCTGATGGCCCAAGTTCGAAGTCGAGCAGGGGGTTTAGATTTGGCTCGAATGGATCTCTTGCTGTGACTACAAGCGGCCCAAGAGCCGGGATGTTCCACGACTTTAAAAGAGATGAGGGAGGAGGCATGTTAAAGCTTGTTCAAAGAGAGATGGGGCTAAACAAGCATGAGTCAAGAGAGTGGGCGATCGAGTTCTTGGGTTTAGCTTCAAATATCCAAGTTCCCAAGACCTTTGTGAGTCCCTCTATTCATAAAGAGCAAAAAGAGACTCTTTGGATAAGTCATAAAGCAGATCCCAAGGCGGCTGCACCTAAGTTGGAAGAGCTTGGGAAATTGCACTACTACTATAAAGAGGTGATGCGCCATCCTTACCACGATGAGAAGGGGCATCTGCTCTATTACGTTCTTAGGCTTCAAGACAAAAATGATCCCTCTCGCAAAATCACACCCCCTTTAAGTTATGGGAGATATGAAGGAGATAGCAATCCTTCCTGGCAACTCAAGGGATACAGGGACGATAGTAGTAAAAAGCCACTCTACAACCTTCACAAATTGCAAGAAAAACCTTTGGCTACAGTACTTGTTGTCGAGGGAGAGAAGACTGCTGATAAGGCCCTAGAAAAGTTCCCAGATAGAAATTTTGTATCTATCACTTGGCCTGGAGGGGCAGCAAGTGTTTCTAAGGCTGATTGGAGCCCCTTGGTAGGGAGAGAAGTTATCGTTTGGCCTGATAACGATGAGGCAGGCTTTAAGGCAGCAAGTGATGTCTGCGATGAGCTCAAGAAAATAGGAGCATCTAAAGTTTGTATGCATGAGAGTGAGCGCTTGTTCAACCAATTGCCTAATAAATGGGATTTAGCCGACCCTCTTCCAGAGGGAATGAAGCCTTCTTCCTTAACATTCAATATGATGGATAACAGGAAAGACCAGCTTCAAAGTCTTGTCTATTTGAGGATGAATCTAGACCGCGCTCCGCTTATTGAAAGGTTAAGGGTAGGAGATGCTCTCTTAGAGTTTGAGAAAAGAAGAGAGCTAGATATCAAAAATCAGCTGAGCCAAGATATTCCTCGCTCGCAAAAAGAGCGTATCTGGAGCCAGTACACAACTGAAGCTGTCGATTTTCTAAATAGGAAGGAGCAAATTCTAGAAAAAGTCCTGTCAGATCCTGCCATCAATGCTTCTGGAGAGGCAGCAAGAAGGTTAGCGCACCAAATGCACCTATATGAAGCCAAGCATGGAACTCCTGCATCCCATGAGAAGATCATGGTGATGAAGGGTGTGATTCACGACGCAGCAAAGGATCATGTCTTCATACAGGAGAAGACTGTTCCCATCAAAATTCATGAGCTAGCTATTGATAGGGGAGTTGAGAGAGTTTGTGAAAAAGCTCTTAAGGGCTATAAAACGCACGAACTTTCGTATAAGCAGCTGAAGCATGACATCCAATCTGAGGTCTTAGTGATCTCAAAGCAAGTAGAAAGAGAATATACTCATAATCAAGCAATTGAGAAACAACAAACCATGGAAAAAGATCGATCCCATGGATTAAGTTTATAGGAGAAGCTATGAAGTCAGTGAAGCTAGGAGAAGGCTGGGAAGGAAAAGTCGAAAATCTTCTAAGAGAGGCTTACTATGAAGGAGAAAGGTCTGTAATTAGAGGGAGAAAGGGAAGTAAAGCCATCCTTGTTTCTCCAGAAGACTTAGATTTTTTGGAGAAAATTGAAACGCTCTTAGATGAAGCCTGTTATTCTGGAGAAAGAATCATCCTTAAAGGGACAGAAGGGAGCAAGGTTGCTATCGTGCCTTTAGAGGATTTGGAGTTATTAGAAGAATATGAGGCTTCAGATTCACTTGAATTTTAGGACTCGCGGTGTTATTTTAATTTCAAAACCAGAGGAGAAAATTATGGGACTCTTTGATAAAATTGGCGATTTGTTCAACCAGAATGACAAAATCGAGACAGACCAACATTCAAACTCTACAAATCCAGCATCAGGATTACCTATGAATGGAGACAATGATGTTGCAGGAAATCCATTTGGTACAAATAACCAACCGAATGGTTTTTCCGATCCTTTTTCAAATGGATTTTAACAGCAACACTTTATGAACCTTCTATTTGTCAATTACGCAGCAACTTGTTGCGCAAATACCTTGGGGACATAACATACTGTTACTAGATGAGATCAATAGTTTAGAATCAAGAATTTGGTATATCAATAAAACTATCGAAAAAGGGATGAATAAGTGGCCCAACTCACTCTTGCTCATCAATCATAGTGATTGAAAATCAACCCTGACACTTTCTCAACTTTGTCAAGTGATTCTACATAATCATTCAAGTCACTGCTCTCATAATTTTCTGAGGGTATGATATAAGCCCACGTTTCTACACTATCTTGTTGAAATGCATGGATTACTTTAAAGAAGTGCGTAGGAACCGCAACGTCATTGTCACCAATAACTTCATACTTAACGTATCGCTTACCGTCTGCCTCGATTTGAGGTAAAAATAAAGGGCCCGTTATCACATCCACACTCTCATAGTCATAGTCGTCTTTTGTGACTAGATCTCGAACAAATTGCTCCAATCTTGCCCAAATGCCTCCATTGAAATGACCAGGTTGAGGGCACGCATTTGAGAACAGGTAAGTCTCCCTAAGGATTTCCATCGTATTGTCCCGATCTGCATCAGGCACCATATGTCCTCTTTGATAATCTGATCCCGCGTAATCCGCATCATTACTTCTATGGAGGTGATAAATATCTCTATCTACTTTAAACTTAAGTCTTCTATCTATTTTTCCTGATACATTCTCGTAGGTTAGATGTTCCTGAGTCCACAGAGGGATTTTGTTTCTTCCATCATAAACTACTGAATATCCCTTTCTTTCAATCAGGGGAAAGCTTGAAGGATAAGAAATCGCTTCCAGTTGAAGGTGTGAGCAAAATAGAGCCGCCCCAATCAAAAAAGAATAATTTGCTGAAAAACACGATCTGAATTTAGACATAAGTTGAGCTCCTCTTAGTTGATTGAACTTCTGATCCAAGAGAAGCTAGCAATGCTTCATCAAAGCAAACACTATAAGAGCAAAGGTTTTTTCTGAGAAGGGCTATGTGGACCAGCGGGTCCACTATACGGGAATCCAACTGTTAAAAAGTTGATAGCCCGAGGGGGTATCTTTCTTTTCCCAAATAACGAGCTCAGCTGATAGCACCATGTTCTAGTAGCCAAGGAACTAACTCTTGGCGCCTATTTCTAGCTATGGAAAGGGCTGAGATAGTTTTTGGTACCTTCCTTCTCAATTTACTGTCCCATAGCTCTTGAACTGACTTGGTATTAATATTTGCTCCTTTTGCATAGAAGTACTCCATTAGTTCAGGGCTTTCATGTTCGATGGTACGCATAAAAATTGAGTACCCCGCTTCATCTTTTTGATTGATATCAACTTTTAAGGTATTGAATAAAAATTCAAAAATTTCGGTTCTATTTTTTGAATTTAAATAGCCGAAGAATACGGGGCGCTTTGAATGGTGTTCCGAAAAATTCGCTCCTTTTGCAGCAAAGGCTTGAATGATCTCAGCGTCAACGAATGAGCCGCTGATATTGTGATAAGGTTTAACTCCAGCTGAATTGATTGCATTTATATTGGCCCCTTTTTTCAAAAGGAGCAGTATTATTTCTTTGCAACTTTTTTTTGCATCATCGCCGCCTTTGGACTGTCTATAACAAGCTATATGTAGAGGGGTAAAACCCTGTGAGTCTATAGCATATATATTGGCTCCGTTCTGAATAAGTAGATCTATAGATTCTACTCCTGTTGGTGAACTTCTGGAACCCATAGCCAGGTGAAGAGGGGTTTTTCCGCCATCCCATTTTGCGTTTATATCAGCACCGCATTCAAGAACAAAACGAACAATTTTTGGAAATTGATAAATACTACTGCAATGTAATGGAAGATTGATTCCTGACTTAGGATTAATCTCATATCCATATTTGACTAATATTTTTAATGAAGATAGCATGTTCTCTTCATTTTGATACCCTTGCAAAAAAGGCTTAAGTTTAAAGTCTTTTACCAAGTTGGGATTCTTCTGGAGGAATAGTTCTATTATCTGGGGATCAGCTGTCATGAAGGCTCGCTGCCACTCATCGGTTGTAACTTTTGCCCCATGTGCAAGTAAGATTCTAGCCATCTCTAAAGAGTTTTGCTTATGAACTCTAAAACTAAGAGCTTTGTGGAGAGCAGTTTGATTATTTTTTGTGAAATTAACATCGATCCCTTGATCTAGTAAAATTCGTAAAATTTCAGGGGAATAGTTAGGACTAACAGCGTAATCAATAATAGAAAAATCCTTAGACATGTATCGTTTCAAGTCTAGTCCAGATTCTAAGAACATCTTCAATGATTCGACGCTATTTCCTTCTATTGTCATAATAACAGGAGTGGTGGATAACACATTGCTACTCTTTAAACCCTTGTAGTATGGTGTATAAAGAGATATTCTCTTTGCAATAAGAAATTTTAGGGCTACGGTATTGTTATAATAGGCCGCGACATGAATTGGAGAAAATGTACGTGGATCATATACCGTATTGAAATTTACTCCACGCCTATCTAAAAGCGATAGCAGAGCACTTGTTCCATAGGCCGCAGCATATTCTGATACATTCATTGGGCTATGATTCAATCCCTGATAAGTAGCTGTTTGTAAACTAGCTCCGCAATCCAAAAGAACCCTTACTGCCTCAAGATCATTTTGTTTAATTGCATATAAAAGGGCTGGTACACCGTCAGGATTATTGCCATATTTTACTAAAAGAAAGGCTAGTTGACATTGGGATATCCCTATACTGCTAATAGTTTCTATCCTCGATCTTTTTTGCCTATCCTCAAATGAAGTTTGAGGGCCGGAAGCCTCTTTTACTTCTTCCAGAGAAGAGTCTTGATCCTGAGCTGAATCAACGTCATAGTAAGGTGTGCATTCGCCACCTACAGTGCCGACTTCAGATGCCATGGTTTTACCTTTTTAAATATAATTGTTTTTTCTAAATAATCTTAAATACTTTTGGAAAGTTTATATACAAATAGAATAAAAAACAACAAGGTATGTTATTTTAATTGGACGAAAGAAAGATTCAAAGGATCAGTCAAAAAAAATTGATATAAGTATTCCTGAATTTAGGTATCGCTTTCTAAGAGATTTATGCAAAAGACCACTTGTATACATAAACCCAGGGGCCTGTATTTTTTCTAACCTTTAAATTGGTCCACACCTGGATATAGGTTGATTTCTTTTTTCCAATAGGGAAAAGATTAAAGAATTCAGATACAATATCGTTCGAAATCAGTTCTGGAATACTTATATCATTAAAGAATATTTTATTTGCAATAATGAAATCAGCAGTTTTGTCTTTGTATATTCTAGCAAAAATTGTAATCTTATCTGTTTTTTCTGAATCTAATTCCTTTACAAACATAACCTTGTAGTTTTTTACATAATTAGTATCTCCAAGATCAATGCTTAGTCTTTGTGTCACAATCTCTACTCCACAAATATGATTTTATCGGCTTTTCATCTCTTCCCGTTGACTTGAGATTTTAAGACAATGAAGTTAATATAAAGTGGACCTCAAAATCAAGACTAAAGTTTTGACTTTTGCTCTAAACATCTGACCGAGCTGGCCTGTATTCAAAACGAAGTTCAGATATAGAAATCAGAAAGATATTTCAGAGTCTTATATTGAAGATCCTGAGATGTTTGAAGGCAAAATAGATGACAATAACGCAGACGATACAGAATCTTCAAAGAGTTCTGAAAGGAGCAGAAAGGCAGATAGGGCATTCAATTCGCTAATTCAGGATCTGCTGGTCCTAATTGGGCAACAGCTGCTGCCCAATTGTCATTCTATTACAGCTCAAATGTTTATAAAATATCTTGACTCTTAGCCACGTCAGAAATACGATAAGTGTCTCAAGGAATTTGAATTGATAA
>SDBT01008918.1_pt1 | contig 16312 bp, 11 predicted proteins | sample 2277101 | NCBI WGS metagenome assembly SDBT01 (sample SAMN10404973, study PRJNA504765) | marine sediment metagenome | isolation source: marine sediment core GS10_PC15, 103 cmbsf | place: Arctic Ocean: Southern Knipovich Ridge | collected 2010 | reverse complement strand
GGCAGGGGGCCAAATTATGGATACCAGGGGGGTAATTTTGCCCACTGGGGCCCCGAACTGTTTTGCCCAGGCCAGGGTGGCTTGCGAACTTACCCACAAATTATTCCGAAGAGCCAAAAAAATGAAGATCAGGCTTGTTGTAAAAAAGTCAGGCCGATGGGTAACTTCTTTGCCAATGCGCTAATTCTAATACCTGTTATACTAATTTCAGTTAATTGGAACCGTTTCAGATTCTCAGTTAGCCTGCCGATTTATTCGGCAGGTTGAATTTGCCATAAAAAATACCCGTCTGAATTAACTTTAATTAGTATTAGTTTGAATTAATGGGAAACCGCTATGCTACTGAAAATAACAACAATTACACTTATACTATGCCATCTGCTTTTCACAACCGCACATGCAGACGATATCATCCTGGCCGATTTCGAGGGCAAAGACTACGGCGATTGGACATATACAGGAAATTGCTTCGAAACCGGACCAGCTAAAGGACGGCTCGGCGATCAGAAGGGTGTCAAGGGATTCGAGGGAAAAGGATTCTTAAGTACCAACCACGGCGGCGACGGAGCAGAGGGCATCATGACATCACCCGAATTTGTAATCGAACGTGATTACCTTAACTTCCTCATCGGAGGAGGCAATAGCGGCCAGACCCACCTCGAGCTTATAATCGACGGAAAAATCGCCTTCTCCAATACAGGCCGAAACGAAGAAACACTAAGATGGCGAAACTGGAACCTCCGAAAACTACGCTCAAAAACCGCACACATAAGAATCGTAGATGAAAAATCAGGCCACTGGGGCCACCTCATCATAGACAGCATTACGCTAAGCAACAAACCAAAAGGCCCCAAACCCTTAGTCCGAAAGATGACCATAAGAAAACGCTATCTCAATTTCCCTGTCAAAAACAGCACAAACAAAAGAGGCCTAAGAATCTATGTAGATGGACACTCTTACAGAGAATTCAAGGTCGAACTCGCGGATAACCAACCAGACGTCTGGATGTTCTTAGACGTCTCTGAGCTAAAAGACAAGCAGATCGAGATGCATTTACTCGATTCCGACATGGTCGTACCAGCAGGCTTTGCGAAAATTTACAATGACGACCGCATCGCCAACCACGAACAGATTTACAAAGAGAAACACCGCCCCCAGTTCCACTTCACCACACGACGAGGCTGGATTAACGACGAAAACGGCCTTATCTATTACAAAGGCACATATCATCTCTTCTACCAGCACAATCCATTCGGTATCGAATGGGGCAACATGCACTGGGGCCATGCCATCAGCGACGACCTGGTACACTGGAAAGAGCAAAAAATCGCACTCTACCAGAAGAGCTTTAGAGACATGGCATTTTCAGGAACCGCCATCATCGACAAAAACAACGACTCAGGTTTCAAAACAGCCGCAGAAGACCCCATGCTACTTTTCTATACCAGCACCGGACGAGGCGAATGCATCGCCTACAGCAATGACGCAGGAAAAACTTTCACAGAGTACTCCGGCAATCCCGTCATCGAGCACCAAGGTCGAGACCCAAAGGTATTATGGTACGAACCCGACAAAAAGTGGGTCCTGGTCGTCTATGACGTAAGAGATGGCGTAAAGGGCTTCGCGTTTTACGATTCCAAAGACCTAAAAAATTGGCGCCCCACAAGCTGGCTCAGCGGTTTCTACGAGGTACCCGACCTATATGAATTACCAATAGATGGCGACAAGACGAACACAAAGTGGATCATTCACGGCCCAGACGGCAAATATCTCCTCGGCTCCTTCGACGGCGAGAAATTCACTCCCGATTCCGATAAAAAAATCACCATGGACCACGGCAAAAACTTCTATGCCGCTTACATTTACAGCAATATCCCACCAGAAGACGGCCGAACAATACAACTCGTCTGGATGCGGGGCGCAAACTACCCCGATATGCCATTCAATCAACAGTTCACTTTCCCCTGCGAACTCACCTTAAGAACCACACCCAATGGCCCACGCCTCCACCGCAAACCGATAAGAGAGATTCGTAAACTCTTAGAGAAAGAACACAACTGGATGGACCTCGAGTTAAAACCCAAAGATAACCCCTTAAAAGGCATTACCGGCGAGCTATTTGATATCAGGGCCGAGATTGAACCAGGCCAGGCAAAAGAAGTAGGCTTCAAAATCAGAGGTATCGATATAGTATATAACACCGCTGACCAAAAGCTCAGTTGCCTCGGCGACCAGGGCCCGCTAATCCCAATTAACGGCAACATCAAACTACAAATCCTTGTGGACCGAACTTCTATCGAAATTTTCGGCAACGAAGGACTCTTTTCCCTCTCAACCTGCATGATACCCAATGACTCTGACAAGACTATCGAGATTTTCAGCACAGCCAACCCCGCAAAAATCAAAAACCTCAGCATCCGCAAACTAAAATCAACCTGGAAATGATTATGCGCAAACCAATAGAACTCCAGGCAAACCAGAAAATTCTTTTCATCGGCGATAGTATTACCGATACCGGCCACAACGAGCCATATTATCGGCCCTTTGGTTTTGGCTACGTAAACTTCGTCGCCAACAACCTCCTGGCAAAGTACCCACACCTCGATATCAGTATCAAAAACAAAGGTATCAACGGCAATACCATTAGCGATTTGCAATACCGATGGGAAACAGACTGCCTTACCCACAAACCCGACATCCTAAGTGTAATGATCGGCATCAACGACGTGTGGCAGCAGTACTCCGGACAAAACAATTTTAATGTCGAAAAATACGAATTAACATTCAGACGGTTACTTTCGCTCGCAAAAGAAAAGTGCAATTGCAAATTTATTTTAATCGAGCCGTTTATGTTCTGCACAGACCCGCAAAACGAAATGTTACAAGGCCTAAAAGCCTACATCGACGCCATTCACAGTCTCGTTGATGAATTCGACGCCATCCTCGTACCCCTACAAAAACATTTCAACGAACAAGACCCACAGGTACCACAGGAAAAATGGTCCGACGATTTCGTACACCCATATGTTTGGGCACACGCTTGGATCGCAAACCAATGGCTTGATGCGACATCTCTCTAAACAATTTTCTCTTCTTTAAAATTTTTTTATCTTCCATAGATTCAGTAACCACAAGGACTAACAAGAAATCATTTGCATTATTTTTAAAAAAATAAAACTTTTGCCTTTACATATTAACGAGTAAAGAGTAATTTCTAATTCATCGTTAATCAACTATATGTTGTAACCATCCGAACAATTATACCGTATATAGTAATGTTTTAAGAGCATGGAGGCGTCTCAATGTCGAGAAAGTACGACCCAGAAAATCCCTTCAAAAAACAGCAGAAAAAAACCAAAAGCACACCTAACAAGGTAGATTCAAAGGGATTGAAGATGGAATTCTTCTTCTCAACCGCTGGAGTGCACCCTTTTGACCAAATTGAATGGGAAAAGCGTTCTGCTAAAATCTCAAGTGACGCTGGAGAAGCCATTTTTGAGCAGAACGACATCGAGGTCCCAGCTTCTTGGAGTCAACTGGCAACAAAGGTAGTAGCCAGCAAGTACTTTTTCGGTGACCTTGACTCCGGCCAAAGAGAGCACTCGGTAAAACAGCTCGTACACCGAGTCTGCAGAACAATTGCAGACCGCGGAAGAGCAGACGGATACTTCGCAAGCGACGAAGAAGCTGACATCTTCTACAGCGAACTAACATGGCTCTGCGTAAACCAGTACGGAGCGTTCAATTCTCCCGTATGGTTCAATGTCGGACTCTATGACATTTACGGCATCGAAGGAAGCAAGCACAACTATAGTTGGGACCAGGAATCAAAAGATGCCGTAGAATGCCAGAACAGCTACGAATTCCCACAGGCCTCGGCATGTTTCATCCAGTCGGTTAAAGACTCCATGAAGGACATCATGCGACTCGCGACCAGCGAGGCAATGCTCTTCAAGCACGGCTCAGGAACCGGAACCGATCTTTCAACAATAAGAAGCAGCCGCGAAAAACTATCAGGAGGAGGAAAACCATCGGGGCCATTATCTTTCATGAGGGTCTATGACCAGATCGCCGCCGTAATAAAATCAGGCGGAAAAACACGACGCGCCGCAAAGATGCAGTCATTAAAAATAAATCACCCCGACATAAAGGAATTCATCACCTGCAAAGCCGAGGAAGAGAAAAAGGCATGGGCACTAATCGAAGCAGGCTATAACGGTGACTACAACAACGAAGCATACAGCAGTGTAATGTTCCAGAACTCGAACCTCTCCGTCAGAATAACAGATGAATTCATGCAAGCCGTCGAAAAGAACGCAACATGGGATACCCACTCTGTAACAAACGGTGAAAAAATAGGACAATATCAGGCAAAAGAGCTCATGGACCTCATCGCCGACGGAACAAGAATCTGCGGAGATCCAGGCCTCCAGTATCACACCACTATAAACCGCTGGCACACATGCCCCAATTCTGGACCGATCAACGCATCGAACCCATGCTCTGAATACATGTTCATCGATAATTCCGCATGCAACCTGGCATCGCTAAACCTTATGAAATTCCGCAACGACGACGGCTCATTCAACATAGCCGCCATGAAAAAAGCCGCCAGATTGTACATCATCGCCCAGGAAATCCTCGTTGACACAGGCAGCTACCCCGACAAGGAAGTTGCAGTCAACAGCCATCTATTCAGACCACTCGGACTTGGCTATGCGAATCTCGGGTCACTGGTAATGAGCCTGGCCCTGCCATACGATTCCGACCAGGCACGAGCCATTGCCGCCGCTATCAGTGCTATCCTGACAGGTACCGCATACCTGGCAAGCGCAGAGATAGCCGAAATAAAACAAACTTTCGATGAATTCAGCAAAAACGCCCACGCAATGCTAAAGGTCATAAACATGCACCGACAGTATGCAAGGGAAATTCCCGAATCACACTGCTCAGAAGATCTGCGAAATGCCGCAAAGGACATCTGGGACCAGGCATTCGACGCCGGGGCAAAAACCGGATATCGAAACGCCCAGGCAACCGTCCTCGCCCCAACAGGAACCATCGGCTTTATGATGGACTGCGACACCACAGGTATAGAACCAGACATAGCACTGGTAAAGTACAAACTACTCGCAGGTGGCGGAATGCTCAAACTCGTCAACAAGACAGTGCCAATGGCCCTCGACAGGCTCGGATATAGCGCCGAAGACATAAAATCGATTTGTGACTACATCGACGAACACGAAACCATCGAAGGCGCCGAAAAGTTCAACCCCGACCATCTACCGGTTTTCGATTGTGCTTTCAAACCAAGAAACGGTAAAAGGCACATACTTTATTCGGCACACCTAAAGATGATGGCCGCTGTTCAACCATTTATCTCCGGCGCAATCAGCAAGACAATCAACATGCCAAATGAGAGCACAAACGAACAGATTGCCGCCGCCTACATGGAGGGATGGAAACTCGGACTAAAGGCCGTCGCAATCTATCGAGACGGATCAAAGATGCTCCAGCCAGTCTCAACCAAAAAGCATGAAGACGGCAAAGCAAAGACCGCTAAAGCAGAAGCCGTCACTCACGACAGGCCTTTCAGAAAACGCCTGCCAGATACAAGACACAGTCTAACACACAAATTCTCAGTCCAGCAACATGAAGGCTATCTGACGGTGGGGTTGTACGAGGATGGGCAACCTGGTGAGTTGTTTATCACTATGGCCAAGGAGGGCAGCACCGTCGGCGGCCTCATGGATGTCATCGGAACTTGCACTTCAATGGCACTGCAATACGGAGTACCCCTAATCACACTGGTAGATAAATTCCGACACGCAAGGTTCGAACCAGCCGGCATGACTTCCAACAAGGACATCCCATTCGCAAAGAGCATCATAGACTACATCTTCTGCTGGCTCGGCTGTCAGTTCATACCGGGCTACGCCGAGGAGAACACACCAAACCGCACTGCCATTGCTCCACCGCCCGACAACAAAAACGTCACTACCGCCAAAAAGCTCGTCGAAAAAACAAAGCACCTCACCGAAAAAATCGCACAGGCAAAGGCCCAATCAAAAAAAGCCATGATAAAAGCACATAACCACGATCCACATGCCAAAAAACCAAAAGACAGATTCGCAGGAATCGGAGACAGGGTAAACGCATTCGTAGGCGCTCTCACTACCGACGATCCCACCCAATTAGAGACCGAGAGCAAAACAATGCAGCAGTTCAACGCCCAATTCCAGCACTTCCAGGACGACGCCCCAGCCTGTGACATCTGCGGTGCGATTACGGTAAGAAACGGAACATGCTACAAATGCTTCAACTGCGGTAACTCTATGGGATGCTCATAAATAGATAATTCGTACTATTATCGTTGATAGTGCTTTCAATTTGTTAATAGAATTTCGGTTTTACATTGTGTAAGCGGTCACAACTATCGAGGGTCAACCATGAGCTTTTCGAGCGGCAACAAGAGAGTTCTCAAATTCACCCTCATCATGGAATCCGCCAATCTTGTGTCCGAAGAAGTCAATTCGCCGTGGCGTTTGTTAAACAAGATAAATAGCACGACATGGATGGGCAAAGAACCTGAATCCTGCATGATCGTCGATGTTAAACAAAAGAAGTCGGTTCCTTTTGGTAAAACGGCTATGATAGATCACGCTGAGTTTACAATTTTGGTTGGCTATCGTCCGCCCGGTTGGATTAGCGACGAAAAACATGAAGGACGACAAAGGCTCAACGGATGGGATCTTGAAGTTTGCGATCAAATGAATGATGGAACCTTGTTGGATGGCAGCGGAAAACCATTGCCGGTTTGTGATGAGCTGGTATATTTGCGTTACAAGACTCGCGAAACGGCTGATTTCAATGATTATGATTTCGGTGACTTCGAAGGCGAGGAGTGATCGTGCCAATATAATTGTAGGATGGGCAACTTGTTGCCCATGCGGTTGATTGAGAATATAGCATCGTTTAAATTATTTATGGGCTTTTCGTATGGTGAAGGAAATATTTGAATTTCTTGGCAAAACGTGTTGTATTAGCTTTCAGAATGAGTTATCATAGTTTAGATTAGGTAGTTTAAAATGTCAGGGATGGTCCGATTATGAATAAGGGGAAGTCAAGCGAGTTACTGATTCGCCCGGCTCAACCGGAAGATTACGCGGAGATTCGAGAATTTCTTCTCGAAAGTAGTTCTCTCTATCCAGGTATAGAATTCTGGTGGGATAGCCGCGTTCGCCCGACTATAGAGCAAGGCAGGCGGATTGTTCTCGTCGTTGATGCAGGAAGTTCTCTTGAAGGACTTTTCATCGGCAAACCCGGTAATTCCGCCAAGTTGTGTACTTTGCGCTTGCGAGAGTCCGTTCGCAATCAGGGAATCGGAAGGGTTTTGGTAACAGAGGGCATTAGTCGCCTGTTGGATTGTGACACTAGTAGATTCCATGTTACTGTCAGTGAGGCCGCCGAAGAAGGCTGTATGCCCTTCTTCGAGTCCATTGGTTTTTGCCGGGTTGCAATCGAACAAAATCGATATAAAAAAGGGGTGGATGAGTTTGTTTACTCATGCCCAAGAAATGAAATAGTTGAAATTATCAATAACGAACTTTCACAAGGTATCGAACGAACACTATACGGTGTTATCCCTATGCAAATGCCAAACGAACAGACCTTGCTGATGTCGTTGAGACCTGAATTTTCGGAACTCATACTCCAGGGGCGCAAGACCGTCGAACTTCGACGCAAGTTTTCAAAAAAATATGAGGGCGCAACAATTGTGTTCTACATTACGCAACCTGTGCAGCAGTTCTTGTTTTCCGCTACGATTACTCAGGTAGATCACAGTCAGAAGAAAAGCCTTTGGAATATGTATCAACAAGAATGCGGCATTTCACAGGCAGCGTTCAATCAGTATTTCTCCGGTATAGATCACGGCTATGCAATCCGCCTCTCAAACGTAAAGCTGATCCCCAATCAACTTGATCTGGAACACGCAAAGAAGGTCTGCCCACAACTGCGGCCCCCACAATCTTTCCAGAGGTTGGAACCAAAATCACCCTTGCTGCGTGCTCTCGATCTACCTGTCCATGTTTGAGGAGAATCTTAATGAGCGCAGGGATATTATGTGAAAAACAAATAAATGAATTGATCGCTCCGGAAACTGATACGATTAGACTTCAGAAATCACCGGGATGCCCTTTTGAAAAACTATCTGACGGTGACGCTTCGATAGATCTGTGTTTGGGTGATCAATATTGGGAGATGAAAGGTAGTTGTCGAACCGGATACGAATACAAGGTTACCGATCTCATCCGCAAACATTCTAAACATCCTCATGGACCAAAAAACCTTGAAGACAAGCCAGTCGTTCTCAGCAAACGTAATGTTTATCTATTCAAAGCGGACTGTGAGTTGGACCTAAGAGATACGAGGATAAATGGTAAAGCAACAGGTAGAAGTTCCATTGGTCGACTCGATGTTTTAGTGCGGCTTCTTGTCGATGAATCCGATACTTTTGATTTCGTTAAGCAAGACAAGAAACATGATCTATACGTTGAAGTTACTCCAATAAGTTTTGACTTGGAAGTGAAACGAGGCACTGCATTGTCACAACTCCGTTTGTTCAAGGGAAAAGAGGATGATATATCGTTAACGAAAGAAGAACTATTTCACGAAGAAGACGACCATTTTCCGGTTTTAGATGAAAAAGGAGAACTCTATAGAAATCCTTGTGTTGATGATCAATCAAATAGTATATGGTTTCCTTTTCGACTCAATCTTGTTCCAGATCCTGTAACCGGATTTTCTGCCTTCGTGACAAAGGAAAGTAAAGATCTTCAAGGCCTACCGCCTATTGATCCTGATAAAAAAGGACATTATGACCCTCGTGACTATTGGGAATCAAAAAAATGGAAAAACAAAGCTATTTTGTTGGAACCGGATAGACTGTATATCATGCGATCCAAGGAGCGACTCCGCATCCCAAAACATCTTGCGCTTGAATGCAAATCCTATACGACCCAAATGGGTGAATGGCGAATAGAGTATGCGGGCTTCGCTCATCCATTCTTTGGCAGCATGCGGAGTGATGGAAAAGGCGCACCTATCATGTTCGAAGTTCGCGGCCACAACGTGCCGACGATTCTGACTGATGGAATACCTTTAGGTAATGTTCGCTTTCTCCGAATGTCACAACCCGCGGCAAAACCTAAGAAGAAGCCTTCCTATGAGGAGCAAGAGCTTACTCTGTCTAAATGCTTCAAGCCTTGGACTTGAAGCTCAATAACTAGGGGCATCCAACTATCTTTTCCTCTTTTTTATTCCCATCCATGTTCCTTTGAATTATATCCTATTCATTAAATACCAACACAAATTCCTATATATTCCTATATACCGCAAATCTCACCCACTTGTCAATAAATTAAAATAAAACCCCGGCTACCCTGGCCTTATCCGCCAGCGACGAAAAAACCGCGTTCTCTACACCGAACTGCGCAAAGCAACGTCGGAGTCTATCAGAGTTTATCCCGACCGGTCGTGGCTCCACGCTATTTTTCCTTCTGACTTCCGAATTCTGCCTCCTGAATTCTAACACAATCTTAAATTAACCCTTGACAACAAACATAAGATTGTGTTATATCCTTATCAAACTAAATATAGATTTAACATGTAACATCAAAAGCGGACAAAATGGCGGATTCAAAAAATATCGAAGATCCGCCTATGGCGGAATCAATAATCAATAATCAATACTTACAGTCCCGTGCGCGCCGGGAATCAATGGAAAGGCGAACCCAATTTCCCAACACTTATGTACCTGAAGGAAATTCTCAAATCTCTTACAATTTTTTACGCGAAAACCCAAAATATTCCAAAAAAATCCAAAAAATCCAAAAAAAACCCCTTGTGTAAATTTCAGACCATAACATACCTAAGTCCATATATACCAAAGACTTACATAACTTTTCACACCCAATTCACACGACACCGCTTTTCCTATTTTTACCCAAACAAACCAGGTTATTTTGCATTTAATTACGAACAATTTCCCTCATTTCCACCTAAAATAACATCATAGTTTGACATTAATCCAGTAAACAGCTAAAATAAAATGCCGTTTTATTACGTAATTTACGTGTTTTAGAAATTACAAAAAAAATCCGGCTATGGGCCATAATACTTATGCAAAAAAAAGAAAAATGCGGCCTTTTCGGCATTTATGGCGATTCTGACGCTGTAAGGTTGACTTTTTACGGAATACACAGCCTACAGCACAGGGGCCAGGAATCCGCTGGAATTGCCTCCACCGACGGAAAAATAATTCAATGCCACAAAGCAATGGGCCCTGTAATGCGCGTTTTTCGCGCAGGATCGGGGATTTTGGAGAAATTAGCCAACCCAACAGCCATCGGACACGTTCGATATTCAACCACCGGTTCGAGCAAAATAGTCAACAGCCAGCCTCTTTTATCAGAATACTCAAGAGGCCAGGTAGCAGTCGCCCACAACGGAAACCTAATCAATGCCGGCCTACTACGCGATGAATACGAGGCTTACGGAAGCATCTTCAAATCAACCAGTGATACCGAAATAATCATACATCTGCTGGCCAAACCATCACACGTCAGCAAGCCCGATCCCCTGGCCCACGTGTTAAACCACCTCCAGGGTGCATATTCATTGCTATTTCTGTATCCTGACCGAATCGAAGCGGCCCGCGATCCATACGGGATTCGACCATTATGCCTGGGCCAAACCGATAGCGGAGCCTGGGTCGTCGCCAGTGAGACTTGTGCGTTCGATACCATAGGTGCTAAATTCGTTCGCGAGATCGAACCCGGCGAAATTGTGCGTCTTGATAAAAACGGCATGTCAAGCAGGTTTTTCGTAAAACCCGGTACAATCAAACCGGCCCATTGCATATTCGAGCATATTTACTTCGCCAAGCAAAACTCGACCATATTCGGCGAAAACGTACACGAACTGAGAAAAAAACTCGGCAGACAGTTGGCAAAAGAACACCCCGTTGAAGGAGATGTCGTCATACCGGTACCGGATTCAGGAACTTCTGCTGCAATCGGATATGCAGAGCAAAGCGGTATTCCATTCGATATGGGTTTGGTCCGAAGTCATTATATAGGCAGAACTTTTATCACACCTGAGCAGAAGACACGTGAACTGGAGGTCAACCTTAAGCTTGCGGTTGTTCCCGATGTAGTTCGCGGCAAAAAAGTCGTTGTCGTGGATGACTCTATTGTTCGCGGTACCACCACCCGTGGTAAAATCAGATCCCTGCGACAAGCAGGAGCAAAAAAAATCCATATGCGAGTAAGCTGTCCGCCTATAAGACATCCATGTTTTTACGGGATTGATTTTCCTACAACAGAAGAGTTGCTGGCAAATAATCGTGATTTTGATCAGATTAAAGATTTTTTAGAGGTTGACAGTATCGGATATATGTCACTTGAAGGTATGCTCTCTTGTGCATCTATGCCTGCGGATCACTATTGTACGGCGTGCTGGTCAGGAAAATATCGGATTCCGATCGATATCGCCCTTAACAAGTTCACGATGGAACGATACCAGTTGCTCATGTTCGATGAAATCGAGTAAGGAATGCTTGAATGAGTAATTTCGTCAGCTATGCACAAACCGGTGTTAGCATCGAAGCTAATGACGAGATGGTCGAGCGGATACATTCTCATGTCAAAGGCACGTTCGGTCCTCGCGTTTTGCAGATGAAAAATGCTTTTGCGGGGCTTTTTCGGCTCGACTATGATGAAAAGCTCTTTAAGAGGAACTACAGAAATCCCGTTCTTGTGGCGTGCACCGATGGTGTGGGCAGCAAGGTCCAGCTCGCCTGCAAGATGAAGAAGTTCGATACCGTCGGGATCGACCTGGTGGCGATGAGTGTCAATGATATGCTGGTTTTGGGCGCAGAGCCGTTGTTCTTTTTGGATTATCTTGCGGTCAACAAGCTCGAACCTGCTGTTGTCGCCGAGATGGTAAAGGGTGTCGCCGCCGGTTGTCGCTTGTCTGATTGTGCGTTGATAGGTGGTGAGACAGCAGAGATGCCGGATACATACTCTAAAGGTGATTTCGATATGGCGGGCTTCGCTGTTGGTGTAGTCGAGCGAAAGAGAATCATAAACGGCCAGAACATCAAAAAAGGTGACGTAATACTCGGCCTTGGTTCGAGTGGTCTTCATAGCAACGGCTATACACTGGCTCGCAATATATGTTTCAAACAGGCTGGCCTGAAAATGACCGATGCTGTTGATGAACTCGGCGGTTCTTTGCTTGGTGAGGTTCTGCTGGAGCCTACGCGGATTTATGTTCGGTCGGTAGTGAAACTGCTTAGTCAGTACAAAGTGAAGCAGGTAGTCCACGGTATGGCGCATATTACCGGTGGCGGTCTTGTTGGTAATATCCCGCGTATCCTGCCGAAGGATTGTAATGCCGCGATAAAGAAAGATAGCTGGGATGTACCCGGGATCTTTAAGTTCCTCCAGGACAAAGGTCCGGTCGAAGAGGGCGAGATGTTGCGTGTCTTTAATATGGGCATCGGTTTTGTGCTGATAGTCGCCGAGGATTTTGCTGATTCGATACAAAAACGACTGACCCGATATGGCGAAAAGGTGTATCGGATTGGTCGAATAACCTCCGGGACTGGAAGAGTATTGTTGAAATAGAGTGCGGTTGTCGATTTAGGAAATGGATTGTCAAATCGAAAATCGTAAGTCACAAAAAGTGTTAATCAGGTTCTTTGGGGCTGTTGCAATTTACATCGGCTTTGCGGGGTATCTCTACTTTCCACACTTTGAGTATTTCAAGCGGTGGGATTTCCTTTTTCTTGTGAACACTGTTTTAGGTGCTCTGGGTTGTTTTGTTCTGAGTCGTCGCTGGGTCGGTTCTTTTGTGTGTTCGTTTTTTGCCGGGGCGGTTTATGGTTTTGGTCCTTTCATGTTGGGCTTTGGGAAATTTCATCCGACGGCGGGTTTTTTGGTCGCGTCAATTCCCTGGCTGTTTTGTCCGGCGGTTTTTGCGGCTCGTGGTAAGTGGCGTTGGATGGCCATTCCCCTGGCGATGCTGCCGTTTATTGCGATTGTATTATTCTTTCAGGCATCGGTGCATGTTCGGTTGTTTGCTGTCTCGACACAGGCGCGACTTGGCATTGGCGATTTAGGTTCGGTTATAGCACCGCTTGCTATCGCAAAACGCGGCTTGGCCGATGGCAATATGATTGGTTTTTATCATGTACCTTTGGCTGGTTTGATTATTGGCCTCTGGATGCTGGTTTGTTCCAGGCGGATAGGTATTATGGTTATTTTTGCCGTGGGTACAGTTTTGGCCTGCATTGGAGCATTGTTACAGGTGAGTCCGATTGTGTGGTTTGCTATGCCTGTTTTGTGCTGTTCGATTTTAATTGGCGAGGGTATGCAGGGTCTTATTTGCGCAGGGGACAGTGACAAAGGGCCTTTGTTGACAACGGCTGCTTTGTTGGGATTACTGGCAATAGCGTCGCTTTTGTTAGCGACTAAATACTTTCAGACTTTTGCAGGTGTTGGTGACGATTATGCACGGCTTCTGGTTACCGGCGGTGTTATGTACCTGCTGGGTGCTGTCGCGGTAACGATAATATTCTTCACGGCAAAAGTCGGATTGCGCGCAGCACTTCTGCGGCAGGGAATACTTATCGCCGCGATGTCGATCGACATATTCCTCGGCGCGAGGTTTATAGTCGATTCGGTCTTTTAAATCAATTACCCGCCCTACGGTATATCAAGTGGATCGATGGCACGGACCTTATCCATGTCTATCTTATGCTCGTATTTACTCAATTCGCCGATATATTTACTCAGCACCGCTGCCCTGTTTTCCAGGCGGATTCGCTTTTTGATGTTACTCTCAACTTCTTTGCTGTATTCCTTCAGCTTGCCCTCGGTCCTGTCCAATATCTTAACTACACGCCACTTGAATCCTTTACTCTTCTTGTAGAAGCCCTTAAACGGACCTTCAATATCATCACTGCTCTCCCAGATACGATCAAAGAAAAGACGGTCCCCATGGCTCGTACTATCCACAACAGTACCCTTCTTCAAAAGACCGTATTTCTGCTTAACTGCCTCGAAATCCTCGCCGTCATCGAGAGCATCCCTAACAGCAAGACCCGCATCCTCATTCTCGCACCAGATAACATCAATCTTAACTTTATCAGGTGTCCCGAACTCTTCTTTATGTTCTTCATAAAACTTCCGTAACACTTCCTTGGTCGCATCGGGAAACTCCTTTAGCTCCTTTTTCATAACCATACCAGGTAGTCTCCGGTCCTCGCGGGTACGGATCATCTTGATATATTCAGGATCCTTGTCAAAACCGAGTGATTTAGCCTCTGCAATCAAAAGTGGCATCCGGATCGCACCGTCCAAAAGACGCCCGACACCTTCTTTTGTTCCAAGGTCTTTAGGACGCTTCGGGGGGGACATCTCGTTAAGAACCTCGAACCAGTTCAATAATGTAACCTCACCTCCATCGAACTTGGCCAATACTATGTCCTTCTCCTCCTGGGTAATTTCCTCCTCGTGGTCCACTGGATCGTCGAACTGTTTGTGCCTTATCCAGAAACCTCTACGTTCTTTTTTCGGCTTAAGCAAAAGACGCTGATGAATCTGAGCAGCCTTGGGAAAGTTGTAAGTAACTTTCTCGACTTTACGCTTCACTTGAAGATCCTTGTAATATTGATCGGCAATCCTTCTGCCCCTGGTACTACGTAACTTCTTAATGGCACCATCGCGATCAAGTTTCGAATCGGACTTCATTGCCTGCTCGATCTCCGCTTTGCTAAACGTTACATTGGGCAGAACCTCTCGTTGAAACAGAAGACTGATCAACTGGCTTTGCTTAAAACGCTTGATGGAAGAATTCTCTTTCACCAAGCCCCTCTTACGACCATCGATAAGCATCGCTTTTTCCGCCAATAGCTTCATAACCACTGTCTCGGAATCCGTAGGATAAGCAAGAGGAATATATCGCTTCGGATCCCCAGTCAACTCACGCATAAGACGTCGCTCAACATCCTTATCTGTTATTTCATAATCACCTATCGTAGCAACCACGACCGGCCCGGATACAACTGGCTTTTCGACGACAGGCTTGGTCTCAACCGGTTTTTCTACCACAGGCTCCTTGACTTCCGGTTTTGGCTTTTCGACAGGCGGCTTGGCCTCAACTGGTGTTTCAACAACAGGCTCTTTAACTTCCGGAACCGGCTTGACCTCAACTGGCACAGCCTCGACAGGTTTTTCCACCAAAGGCTCCTTTTCAGGACCGGGAACTACTGCCTGATCCGGACCACAGGAACTGCACACAAAAATAAAACCAACCAGCAATACCAACAAAATCTTCTCAAATAACTGTTTCATCTCAAATTCCCCAAAAAAAAATACCAATAAACCAGACAGGCCAAAGCCCGACACATTCTCCTCAAACAAAATATAGTAAAAAAGAACAACTAATTTGAGTCAATCATAATAACAATAATCCCAAAAACTGTCAAGACCCCTTTATGCCAATCGTATTTAATTGTTGCTCTTCATAATTCAACCCAACAATCCCGAAAATTGTCATTGCCAGGTCCCGATCTATCGGGAAAAGGGCCCCGGAAATCCCAATCTTCCGACGTCTTGGCATGCTGAGACAAAGGCGAAGAATCTCAAACTATTGAAAACAAAAACCAACCAAATACTTGTCATCCTGAGGCCAAGCCGAAGTCGAAGACGCGCCTTGGTGGGGATCTGGCCTGAGAATAAAAAATACCCCCCAAACAGCCTATACGCTAAACGCTCCACGCTGCCTGAACTTCATGACTCCTGACTCACTAACATACTAACATACTAACCTACTAACCTACTAACCTACTAACCTACTAATTCACGGATATACTCAAAAAACCCTTGACATTTAGCAGCATACCTGATACCCTTTAACAGCTTCTCAGGTGGCAGTATTTATCTTTTTAGACGAGGCAGCTACTATGACAATAAGAGCAATCCTTACATTGGTATTGCTTATCTGTATTAGTTCCGCTATAGCTGTAAATCCAGCAGACATCTATAATGACTACAAGGTCGATTGGCTTGATGTGAAGATAATGACCGACTATTGGCTATCCGATGGCAACACACCTGCCGACATCTTATAAAAGCCTCAAAAAAAACATAAGCCTAATTTCGCCGGGCCATAAATCACTCAGGATAGCCACAATTGCTCAGTTCGAACCAAATTATACTAATTTCAGTTAATCGGAACCGTT
>SDBT01008917.1_pt1 | contig 16313 bp, 14 predicted proteins | sample 2277101 | NCBI WGS metagenome assembly SDBT01 (sample SAMN10404973, study PRJNA504765) | marine sediment metagenome | isolation source: marine sediment core GS10_PC15, 103 cmbsf | place: Arctic Ocean: Southern Knipovich Ridge | collected 2010 | reverse complement strand
TGTCCTGTTTGTCCTGCTTGTCCTGTTTGTCCTGCTTGTCCTGTTTGTCCTGCTTGTCCTGTTTGTCCTGCTTGTCCTGTTTGTCCTGCTTGTCCTGTTTGTCCTGCTTGTCCTGTTTGTCCTTCCGGTCCTGCTTCGATTTGTCGCTGCTCTGCTGGTCTTGTTGTTTCTCAATGGCCCTGAGAGCGTACTCCAGGTTGTGCCGGGCGTCGTCGAACTGAGGATCGATCTCCAGCGCTCGCCGGTAGTAGGTGACCGCGTCGGAGAAGGCCTTCTCAAAAAGGAAGGTGTTGCCGATGTTGTAGTAGTTGCGCTTCTTCAGGTCCGGGTCGTCGCTGCCCATGGCCCGCAGGTAGGCCTCGCGGGCCTCGGCGGCCCGGCCCAGCTTGAACAGGGCGTTGCCGCGGTTGAAATGGATGCGGGGCTCGCGCTCGACGTGGATCGAGGCTTGCTCGTAGTGCTCGAGCGCCTTTCCGAAGTGCTGCTCGTCGTACTGCCGGTTGCCCTGCTCGACCGCCTCCAGAACCCGGGAGAACGGGTCGAAGGCCGCCGCCGGCCCGGTGGTCGAGATCAGCCCGGCGACAACCGTCGCCGCGAGCGCCGCGCCGGTCGATCTCATGGGCCCACCTCCCCTCGCCTGACGTGCTTGCGGGCCGGAATCAGGGTGGCGGCCACCAGGGCCAACAGGGCCAGGAAGGCGAACATCTGGAACTTCTCCTCGTAAACCGTCTCCACCCGGGCTTCGTACTCCGACTTCTGCATCCGGTTCAACTCCTCGTAGATGGCCTCGAAACCCAGGTCACCGGCGGCCGAGTGGATATACAGGCCGCCGGTGGCCTCGGCGATCGCCCGCAGGGTTCCCGCGCGCAGCCGGGTCATGACGGTCTTGCCCCCCGAGCGCAGGTAGCGGCCGTTCCGGTCGGGGATCAACTCGCCGATCTGCGTGCCGATGCCCACCCCGTGCACTACCACTCCGGACTTGCGCAGTTCGTCCACCTCTTCCTCGTAGCCGCCCTCGTGATCCTCGCCGTCGGAAAGGAGCACCACCACCTTGGAGCGCGCGCCGCCCTTCGAGTTGGCGAACATCTGCCGGGCGGCCGCAAGCGCCTCGGCCATGTTGGTCCCTCCTACCGGTATACTGCCCGCCTCCATGGCCCGCAGGAAGAGCTTGGCGGCCGCGTAGTCCGAGGTGAGCGGGCACTGCACGAAGGCCGCGCCCGAGAATGCCACCAGCCCGATCCGATCGCCCCGCAGGCGGTCGATCAGGCCGCTGACCTCCATCTTGGCCCGCTTGAGCCGGTTGCCTGTTCTGCGTGACGAGACGTCCCGGGCCAGCATGCTCTTGGAGGTGTCCAGGATGACCACCACGTCCACCCCGCGACGCTTGACCAGGGTGGAGTGGGTGCCGAACTGGGGCCTTGCCATCGCGACTACCAGCATCACAACTCCAATGACGACCAGCAACAGCTTGAGGATCTGTCGCTCGGTGGATCTCTCCGGCGCCAGGCGTCCGTGCAGTTCCGGGTCGGCGACCCGCCGCAGGGCCTGGCGCCGGCGCAGGATGGCCGCAACGCCGCCGGCCACCACCAACGGCACCACCAAAAGCCAGTAAAAATAGTCCGCCGCAACGAATCGCATGCTCTCACCGTGCGCTAGAAAAGCCTTCTCACGGGAACCGCCTGAAGCGCGTCCAGCTAAACGTCAATTCCAGCAACAATGCCAGCAGGGCCGGCAGCAGCGCCAGCTGAAATACCTCGGTGTGGCGCGTGAACTTGCCGGGATCCATCAGCCGGGTCTTCTCCATCTGGTCCAGGATATCCTGAAAATCCTCCTCCAGCGCCGCGGTGTCGACCGCCCGGTAGAACTTGCCCTGTGATATGACGGCCATCTTCTTGAGCAGCTCCGGGTTCGTCCGGATCTCCACGTTGCGGTACTGCATCTGGTCGAACAGGTTGGGGCCCACCGGGTAGGGCACCTTGCCTCCCTTGCCCACCAGGATGGGAAAGATGCGGATGTCCTGTTCGGCGGCGATCTCGGCGGCCTGGACCGGCGAGACCTTGCTTGCGTTGTCGTCTCCGTCGGTCAGCAGGATGATGGCCTTGCTCTTGGCCTCCGAGTCTCGCAGCCGGTTTGTGGAGACCATCACGGCGTTGCCGATGGCCGTGCCGTCGTCGATCACGCCCGTCTTCACCGACTTCAGGATGTTGACCAGGATGGAGTAGTCCAGCGATAAAGGGCACTGGGTGAAGGCCTGGGCGGCGAAGACAACCAGCCCCAGCCGGTCCTCCTCGCGCTGCTCGATGAAGCGGCGGATGACCTCCTTGGCTCCCCTGATCCGGCTCTTGCGCCCGCGGCGACCCCGGGGGGCGAAGTCGACCGCCTCCATGCTGGTGGACACGTCCAGGGTAATTATAATGTCCATGCCCTCCGCGAACACGTCCGCCTCGGTGGTGGCCACCTGGGGCCGGGCCAGGGCGGCGATCACGAGCGCCACGGTCACCATCCGCAGCAGCGGCGCCAGCAGGCGGATGGCGCCGGGCGATCCTTCCCGGATGGCGCGCAGGGGAGCCAGCGAGGGGAACACGAACACCGGCTGGTTGAAGCGCTTGAGCCAGACCGCCAGGGTGGCCAGCAGCACCGTAAGGCCCAGCGAGGTCAGCCCGGCGATGAAGATCGGGCTTTCGAAAGGCACTTTGGGAGTGGTCACCAGCACCCAGCCGCAGGCCGCCACCCCGCACGCCAGCAAGAGAATCGACAGCAACAGCAACCCGGCCGCCGAGCGGGCCTGCATGCCTGGATCGGCGAGCAGGCTGGAGCTCGCGCCCGTGCGGCGACTGCGCTCGGACTGGTACAGGCTGAGCAGCAACACCGGCACCACGACCAGCAGCAGCAAGGCCCAGGGCGAATGCAGGGCGAACTCGGTCGTGCGCATCATGCCTGCCTTCGCGGGCCATAGCCCCCGCTACGGCGGGCGACGGCCTGCACCCGCCTTTGGACGTCCTCGACCACCCGGGTCGCCTCGACCAGTCCGTAGGCCCGGTTGATGGCGTTCGAGCACGTGGCGTCGGTGGGTTTCAGCCGGGCGAACTTGACCAGGTCCGCTTCGCGCAGGAGCTGCTCCAGCACGCCCAGTTCCAAACCGGGCGCGACCCGATCGCGCATCTGATGGAGCAGTTCGCGGGTGGTCAGGTCCATGGCGAAGAAGGCGTACCGGTTGCCGAGGTACTCGCGGACGGTCTCCGAGATGCGCGTGAAGTAGCTGTGGAATTTCCCCTGATGCAAAAGGTCGTCGTCCACGATCCGCCTCAGCTTTTGTGCGGCGATCTCGTGGGCCAGACGCGGCGACGGCAGTTCCTGCAGGCGGGCGGGAACCTCGACGGGCTCGCGGCGCCTGCGGATCACGAGTCCCAGTAACAACCACAGTCCGAGAAGTCCTGCGAGCACCAGCGACCGGTAGTCCGGCACCAGAACTGCCACCGGCCCGGCCACGTCGCGCGGCTGGGGCTCGTCCACGCCATCCAGCACGCTGATCACCTCGATCTCCACGGCCGGCACTGTAAGCTCCCCGCCCACCGAGCCGTCGGCGGCGGGTATCAGCCTAATGGCCGGCAACTTCAGCCTGCCCAGTTCCTCGAAGCTGGCCACCGTAAGCAGGATCTCCTGGACCGTCCGGCCCGCTATTTCCTCGGACCGGTTGTCGCGCGAAAGCTCGACAAAGGGGCCCAGGTCGGGCGGGTCGGTGAGACGATATGCCGCCCTCCCCTCCCGGCCCTGGATGCGGATGGTCAGCAGCACCGGCTCGCCCAGCTTGACCTTCGTCCGGTCGGCCTCGATCGAGGCGGCCGACATCGAGGGCTCGTCGGTCTCGTCCGCCTCGGCCCGGACACGGGGCGCGAGCAGAAACGACGATGCCATCAGGCAGACCAGAACGCGCGCCGGCCCCGATCCTTCCGTACCCGACCGGTACCTCCTCATCTAACCATCCTCGCCGCCCGCCTCTTGAAGAACAGCACCAGGGGCCGGACGTAGTCCTGTTCGGTCAACAGCTCCACGGAATCGATCTTCAGGCGTTTGAACAGGCGCCGCTGCTCTTCCCAGGTCCGCTCGATGCGCTCGGCGTACGAGCGACGGGCCCGGAACGAAGAGGTGTCGAAGAGCATCATCTCGCCGGTCTCGGCGTCCTCGAAGGCCGCCAGGCCCACGTCCGGCAACTCGCGCTCCATGGGATCGCGCAGCACCAGGGGCACCAGGTCGTGGCGCTTGTGGGCGATCTTCAGTGCCGACTCGTAACCGGAGGTCATGAAATCGGAAAGCAGGAAGGTAACGCTCTGGCGCCTGGTCACCCGCGAGAGGAACTCGAGCGCTGCGGCGATGTCCGTGCCGCGGTGCGCAGGCTCAAAGCCGAGCACCTCGCCGATCACCCGCAGGACGTGCTTGGCGCCCTTCTTGGGCGGCACGAATCGCTCCACGCGATCGGTGAAGATCACCAGCCCAACCCGGTCGTTGTTCTTGATGGCCGAGAACGCCAGCAGGCCGGTGATCTCGGCCGCCAGCTCGGACTTCAGCCGCTTCCGGGTGCCGAACGACTGGGAGCCCGAGGCGTCCACCAGCAGCATGACGGTCAACTCGCGCTCCTCGATGAACTGCTTGACATACAGGTCGTTCATCCGGGCGGTCACGTTCCAGTCGATCACCCGGATGTCGTCGCCGGGCTGGTAGGGCCGGACCTCGTCGAAGGCCATTCCACGGCCCTTGAACACGGAGTGGTACTGGCCCGCCAGGACGTCGTCGACCGTCCGGTTGGTGGTGATCTCGATCTTGCGGATCTTCTTGATCAGCTCGCGGGTCAGCATGGGATGGCCGCGAATCTAAGGCGAGGCCAGGTGATCGAAGATCTTCTGGATGATGTCCTCGCTGGTGAGCTCCTCTGCCTCTGCCTCGTAGGTCAGGATGATGCGGTGGCGCAGCACGTCCATGCCCACCGCCTTGATGTCCTCGGGGGTGACGTAGCCGCGGTGGCGCAGGAAGGCGTGCGCCCGGGCCGCCAGGTTGAGGTAGATCGAAGCGCGCGGGCTGGCGCCGTACTCGATCATGTCGGCCAGTTGTGGAAGTTTGAATGCCTCGGGGTCGCGAGAGGCGAAGACGATGTCCAGGATGTACTCGCTGATCAGCTGATCCACGTACACCTCGTGGATCAGCGAACGGGCACGCCGGATGTCCTCGGTGTCCACCACTTCCGAGGCCGACGGCGGAGTCTCGGAGACCATCCGGCTCATGATCTCGCGCTCCTCGTCCCGGGTGGGATAGTCCACCTTGACCATCAGCATGAAGCGATCCACCTGGGCTTCAGGCAGCGGATAGGTGCCCTCCTGCTCGATCGGGTTCTGGGTGGCCAGCACGATGAACGGATCGGGCAGTTTGTAGGTAGTGTCCCCCAGGGTGACCTGGCGCTCCTGCATGCTTTCCAGCAGGGCCGACTGCACCTTGGCCGGGGCCCGGTTTATCTCGTCGGCCAGCACGAAGTTGGCGAACACCGGTCCCTTTTTGGGCGTAAATTCGCCCGAGGCCTGGTTGTAGACCATGGTACCCACCAGGTCGGCCGGCAACAGGTCGGGGGTGAACTGGATCCGCTTGAAATCCGCGGCCACGCAATCGGATACGGTCTTGATCGTCAGGGTCTTCGCCAGCCCGGGCACGCCCTCGATGAGCACATGGCCGTTGCACAGAAGACCGATCAGGATCCGCTCGACCATGGCTTTCTGGCCGACGATCACCCGCCCCACCTCGGCGCTCAACCGGTCCACAAATGCGCTTTCCCGCTCGATTTTCTCGTTGAGCGCCCGGATGTCGTCCTGCATGTCTCCTCCCGTGATCGCCAAGGGCAATACCACGCCGCAGACGCCCGTACAACCAATATTCGAAAAGGATTATTCCGTCGCCGTCGCCGATTCCCACTGAACACCCATCCGGATTTGACAACGACTCCAACTTTGGCTACACGTCATGAACCAGCATTGCACAAGGATCGCACAAGATCACAAAAGGAGGTCCAGACCAGATGCCAATCCGGGGAGACATGAGGTTCGACAAGCGGATCATCGAACGCAACATCCGCGTGGGCCTGGTCACCAGGCGGGAATACGAAATGCACCTGAAAAAGCTCAAGGACCTGTCCGAAGATACGACCGCGCTGGAGGCCGAGCTCAGACACCTCGACCGCCAGTTGCCCGGGACGCCGGAGACCGACGAGGACGAACTTTGAGTCAGCCCGGGCCAACTGAGATAAACTTCACCGCCTTCATCCTGTCGCTGTCCACCGCTGCCCTGCAGCACATGGGCCAGCTCGAGCGGGAGGGGCAGCAACCGGCCGCCAACCTGCCGCTGGCACAGCAGACGATCGACATCCTGGCCATGCTGCAGGAGAAAACCAGGGACAACCTGACCGCCGAAGAGGACAAGCTCCTCGCCAACGTCCTGTACGACCTGCGGATGCGCTACGTGGAAAAGGCACGGGGAGCCAGCGGTTGAAGAAGGCTGCGATCGCAATCGCCGGGCTCTGGGGGCTCTGTCTGATATACGCCTGCAGCCAGCGCCCGGCCCCGCCGTCGGTGGACGCCGTCCCCGGCGAGCCGGCTGTCGCAAACACGCCGCTGCCGGACGAGCCCGGCTTGCCGGACTTTTGCGGGCTGTTCCAACGGGCGAGCCCCTCGGTGGTCAACATCTCCGCAACCCACACCCTGCCGATCCCCGACGATCTGCTGCCCGAACGGCAACGAGCCGTCTGGCTGGCCCTGGCCCGCAGCCTGGGCTCGGGGTTCGCCATCGACGACCGCGGCCACGTGGTCACCTGTTCGAGCGTCATCCAGGACGCCGAGGAGATCGAGGTTATTCTCTTTGACGGCCGGCGCCTGGACGCCACCGTCAAGGCCAGCGACGAGGTGACCGACATCGCCGTGCTGTCCGTCTCTCCCGACAGCGCCCCTCCCCCGCTGCCCGTGGCCGAACGGGGCGGATTGCGAGTGGGCGACTGGGTGGCGGCCTTCGGCTACCCGTTCGGCCTGTCCCACTCCGTCACCACCGGCATCGTCAGCGCGGTGCGTACCGGCGACGAGTTGCAGGCCTCCCACGGGCTGATCCTGTCCGACGCGGCCATCAACCCCGGCAGCAACGGCGGCCCGCTCCTGGACGTCGACGGCCGGGTGGTGGGGATCAACCTGATCCCCGGCCGGACCGAGGGCGGCCTGGGCCTGGCCATCCCGATCCACGATGCGCTGCCCGTGCTCGAAGCCCTAATACAGGGTCGCAAGCCCCGCCGCGCCTGGCTGGGAGTGTCGGTCCAGCACGTGGACGCCGCCCTGGCCGCCTCGTTCGGCCTCGAACAGGCCGAGGGCGCCCTGGTCAGCCGGGTCCTGCCGGGCGGACCGGCCGCCAGGGCGGGCTTCGTGAAGGGCGACATTATCATCTCGTTCGGCTCACGCCCGATCGAGGATCCCCAGGCGTTGATCGAAGCCGTAAAGTCGGCCGCCATCGGCCGTCCGGTCAAGATTCGCATCTTCCGAAAGGGAAAGCGCAAGACCGTCACCGCGACCCCCCGGGCGGCGCCCCGATAGCTTGACATCCCCTTGATCGTGAACACATGTTACCCGTATAGAGGAGTGCACCAGGATGCACATGGACAAGTTCACCGTCAAGTCACAGGAAGCCATCCAGGCGGCCCAGCAGCTGGCCGGGCAGCTGTCCCACCAGGAGCTCACTCCGGAGCACCTGATGGTAGCGCTGATCGAGCAGGAGGGCGGCGTCGTCAAGCAGATCCTCGCCAAGCTGGGCATCGACGCCGAGGCGCTCGGCGGCGCAGTGGCGCAAGCCCTGCAAAACCAGCCTGCGGTGACCGGAGGGGCCGAGCTCTACATGGGCAGGCGGCTGCAGGAGGTTCTCGAGGCGGGCCAGCACGAGGCCGACCGGATGAAGGACGACTACGTCTCCACCGAGCACCTGCTGCTGGCCGTGGCCTCGGACGAAAAAGGTCCGGCCGGCCAGGCCCTTTCGAAGATGGGCGCGAGCAGGGACGGCCTGCTGCGAGCGCTCGCCGAGGTGCGCGGCAGCCAGCGGGTGACCGACCAGAATCCCGAGGGGCGCTACCAGGCCCTCGAGCGTTACGGCCGGGACCTGACCGAACTGGCCCGCCGGGGCAAGCTGGACCCGGTCATCGGCCGGGACGACGAGATCCGCCGCCTGATGCAGGTGTTGTGCAGGCGCACCAAGAACAACCCGGTGCTGATCGGCGAGCCCGGGGTGGGAAAGACCGCGGTGGTCGAGGGCCTGGCCCGGCGGATCGTGGATCGCGACGTGCCCAAGATCCTGCTTCAGAAGCGCCTGGTGGCGCTCGACCTGGGCGCCCTGGTGGCCGGTGCCAAGTACCGCGGCGAGTTCGAGGACCGCCTCAAGGCGGTGCTCAAGGAGATCACCTCGTCCGAGGGTCGGGTGATCCTTTTCATCGACGAACTGCACACCCTGGTGGGCGCCGGCGCGGCCGAGGGCGCCATGGACGCCTCCAACATGCTCAAGCCCGCCCTGGCGCGCGGTGAGCTGCACTGCGTGGGCGCCACCACCCTGGACGAGTACAGGAAACACATCGAGAAGGACGCGGCCCTGGAACGGCGCTTCCAGCCGGTGCTGGTGGGCGAGCCGACCGTCGCGGAGACCATCTCGATTTTGCGCGGTCTGAAGGAGAAGTACGAGGTGCACCACGGAGTGCGCATCCAGGACTCGGCCCTGCTGGCCGCGGCCTCCATGTCGGAACGCTACATCAGTGACCGCTTCCTGCCAGACAAGGCCATCGACCTGATCGACGAGGCCGCCAGCAAACTTCGCATCGAGATCGACTCGATGCCGACCGAGATCGACGAGGCCACCCGGCGCATCACCCAGCTCGAGCTGGAACGTGAGGCGCTCAAGAAGGAGAAGGACAAGGCCAGCCGCGACAGGCTCGCAGAGCTGGACCGTCAGGTCGCAGAGCTGACCGAAGAGGTGGACGAGAAGAAGGCCCACTGGCAGAAAGAGATCGAGGCCATCCAGCGCATCCGCGACATCAAGGCGGCCATCGACCAGGCCAGGATGGACGAGGAGCAGGCGCTTAGAGACGGCGACCTGGCCAAGGCCTCGGAGATAAAGTTCGGCAAGCTGACCGGGCTGGATCAGGAGTTAGGCGAGCAACAGGAGAGGCTGGCTGCGGTGCAGGCCGAGCGCAAGATGCTCAAGGAGGAGGTCGAGGCCGACGACGTGGCGTCGGTGGTGGCCAATTGGACCGGCATCCCGCTGGACAAGCTGCTCCAGAGCGATAAGGAGAAGCTGCTGCACATGGAACAGAGGCTGCGGATGCGGGTGGTCGGCCAGGATCCGGCCGTCGAGGCGATCTCGAACGCGGTGCGCCGGGCGCGCTCGGGCCTGGCCGATCCCAACCGGCCGATCGGCAGCTTCATCTTCATGGGGCCCACCGGCGTCGGCAAGACCGAGCTGGCCCGGGCCCTGGCCGAGTTCCTGTTCGACGACGAGAGCGCCATGGTGCGCATCGACATGAGCGAGTATATGGAAAAGCACGCCGTCTCGCGGCTGATCGGCGCGCCGCCCGGGTACGTGGGCTACGAGGAGGGCGGGGCCCTGACCGAGGCCGTGCGTCGCCGGCCTTACTGCGTGGTGCTGTTCGACGAGATCGAGAAGGCCCACCGCGAGGTGTTCAACGTGCTGCTGCAGCTGCTCGAGGACGGCCGGCTGACCGACGGCCACGGCCGCACGGTGGATTTCAAGAACGCGGTGGTCATCATGACCTCCAACATCGGCTCCGAGATCCTGAGCGAGCGGGCCGCCGAAGGCAGGCTCGAAGAGCGCGACCGCGAGATCGTGCTCGACGCGCTGCGCGACCACTTCCGGCCCGAGTTCCTCAACCGGGTGGACGACGTGCTGGTGTTCGGCTCGCTTGCGCGCGAGCACCTGAGACAGATCGTGGACATCCAGCTCGAAAGGCTGCAATCCTTGCTGGCCGATCGCAAGATCAAGCTCGAGCTGACCGACGCCGCCAGGGACCTGCTGGCCGAGGAGGGCTGGGACCCGCGCTTCGGCGCCCGGCCCTTGAAGCGGGCCATCCAGCGCCTGATCCAGGACCCGCTGGCCGGCAGGCTGCTGGCCGACGAGTTCGCCGAGGGCGACGCCATTCTGGCCGACGTGGGAGCGAGCGGCGAGATCGAGTTCTCCAAGGGATGAGATAATGTGTGGAATGTGCTAGCCTACCCGTGGAGGATCAAGCCATGGTCCAACATGCCATCCTTGCGGAGTCGGGAGCTCTCGCATCACTCGATGTCGAGGCGGTTTTGAGCCGGCTTCCAGCCAGAACCAGGGCGGACATATTGTGGGTCAGGCCCGTCATTGAAAAGCTGCTTCGTCGCCTTCAGGAAGAGCCGCTGACGGACGAGCTGGTTGTGGAGGTCACCGGCGAGGCGCTGAAGCCTTTGCAGACGTTGGGCCTGTCGTTCTGGCAAGCCTTCGCGCCCAGCCCGGAAGCCTGGCGGGCGGAGGTAGCACAGGCGCTTCGACGTGATGGTGAGCTTCTCGATCAGTTTCTAACCGACGAAGATCGCCTGGAGTCGTTAGTGTGGGCGAAAGGCCTACTCGCGAGCTTCTTCGACGAGCTTCTTCGCCGTGCCGGCCAGATGGATCCCGCCGTCGTAGATGAAATCGCGGATGACGAGGCCATGCCCGAGGGAGCTCGTTGCCTGATAAGCGCCCAGGTGGCGCTCATGGCAGCGCTGGACTTGGCCAAGATGCAGAGAGATGCCGAAAGGGCAGGAGACCTGATCGATGTCGCGTTCTTGGATCTAGTCAAGTTCAAAGAAGCTCTCGCACGCGATGGGATTCTACTCACCGCCTTCCCAAACGAGACACCGGCAGAGCGAGCTGAAAGGGTCATACGATACGCCGAGCTTGCCCGAGCCATAATGACTGATGAAGACATGAAGGTCTTCGACGAGGCCCGACTTCGGACGCTACGATGAGTGGGTCGGTCTTCGATACAAACGTCCTCTCGAAATACATCGAGCCAAAGGCCAAGGAGCGTTATCCAGAGCTGGTTCAGCTCGTTGACGAGACGCTCCGGGCAGAAGGCATCTACATCTCATCCGTTAGCAAGTACGAACTTCGACGAGGTGTTCGTAAGCTCAGTTTACAAGGCAAGGGTCGTTTACAAGGCAAGGGTCGGCAGAAGGAGGTTTCCGTCGAGCGGATCTTGAATGCGGCTCATGTGCTCGGCGTGGATGCCCTGGCTGGCGCTGCTTGGGATGCAGCAGCCGAGCTGTGGGCCAAGGCGGCTATCCATAAACCGAGCATTCAGATCGATGATGCCGACTTGATCATCGCCGCGACCGCACTTGTTCACGGTCGGACATTCGTGACCTGCGATGGCAAACTTGTCGACCGGCTCGATGAGGTGGGCTACAAGGGTGAAGTGAAACTACTAGACGCGACTAAAAAGACATGACAAAACAGGCGCTTTTCCAATACCATGGTTGTTGTAATAGACACCGCGGATGATGAAGGCGAATACGGAAAGGAAGATGACAAAGAAAGTCACCATAAAGAAGGCATCGAAGAAGAACCGAATCAAAAGACCGCCCGCAGAAGAAAAGAAGAGGCTGCTCTATGAGTTTTTCAGGCTGACCAAAAAAAGGGTGACCGTCAAAGACGCCGCCCTGAAGATCGGCGTGCCATACACCACGTTAAGGGATTGGGAGGAGCAACTTGGTGCAATTGCCGGCACTCCCACCAACGCGATTCACTTGGCGGCTCAACATGGCAGCCTTGAGAAAGTCAGGAGCCTACTGAAAGGGCGTCCGACACTTGCATGGGCAAGAGACAAGAACAACGTCACGACACTGCACAAGGCTGTGAGTTCAGGAAGAAACGAGATTGTCGAATTGCTGGTCGAGAAATGGAAAGAGTCGGGGCGTGAACTCGATGGCGAGGATGCCGAGGACTTGCATGGACGTACCCCAATCCACTATGCAGAAGGTGAGGAAAGTAAGAAGGTTGTGATGACCCTGGTGGATGCTGGTGCTGATCTGAAGCATCAGGACAAGGACGGGCGTACACCAATCTTCATTCGGGGGCATGAGGCTACGCAGGCGATGCTGGAACGTGGAGCAAACCCCAAACACAGGGCCAAAGACGGGGCGACACCCTTTTTAGCTGCGGTTGAGAAATACCATGAGGAAGAGTACCGCAACGAGGATAAAGAATACTCCTTTTTCAAGAAGGTGCTAGAAGTACTGAGAGACAACGGTGCAGACCCGAACCAGGGCGATAATAACGGCAGTACTCCTCTGCATTTCGCAGTCGCTCGGAAAGACGAAACGTTGGTCAAGTTGCTTGTCAAAAAATATGGAGCTGATGTGAATGCCGTAGACGACGAGGGCATAACCCCCCTCTTTCTGGCCATAGACGAAAAGGACGAAGAGGTCACGAGGCTGCTGATCATAAATGGTGCCGATCCTTACCAGCCTTGCTACGATCCCTGGGGAAACAAGAAGAGGAAGTTTCAGACAATGGTCGAGTTTGCCAAGAGCAAGAGGTACTGGTCGATAGAGAAGGCGATCAAGGATGAGTTGGACAAGGCTGAGTTGGAAGACCGTAATGGAAAAATTTCTTGAAGTCACCAGAACCGCACTGAGAGCCAACGCGGACGGAATAACGGAAAGATGGCCGAAAATCGACTCCAAATACCGTAACAACCAGATCGCAACTTATTGAAAAATAAGCAGATATGCTGCATTGATTTTGGGGGTGGCGCTTAAAAGAAAGATCTTGACGCGAAGCCGCGAATCATGTAGAGTCTGACCATTATGGAAGAGGTATTGGTCAGGCGGAGCTTCAGGAATCCTAAAGCGATTGGCCTCGTGCCCTCGCGACCGCCATCAAGGCCCAGGCCGTTCGAAACCGAGGGCCAGCTCCTGGAGGCGGCAAGGCAGACCTTGTACGAGAGAAACCACCTCGCTGAGGAAGACCAAGAGGACGTGGGCCGCGATCGGACTCCGTGCGAAGAGGACCTGGGCATAATGCCCGATACTCCCTGGGCCAGGTATCTTCACGCCTCCATCGTGCTGTCGCGACAGCTGCCTCTGGTGCACCGGATGCTTGAGGCCGAGTTGGAGCCGTTTCAGAGGGAGGTGGTCCTGGCCATGCTGTTGGTCGAGCTGGGCATGTTCGAGTTGCAATCCTGCTGCAGCGCTGATCTCGTCTGGGCCCTCAAGGTGCCAGGCGAGCGCATCCTGGAAGCCTACCGTGAGATGTCGGCCACCAGTGTCCTCATCCGATCAGGTCTTGTCGTCTACCAGGACCAAGACGAAGAAATCGCCCGTAGGGAGCTACTGCTCGACCCCAGCCTGGTAGACGAGACTCTGAATAGCCCAGAAGAGGAAGACAGCTCCTGCTGGCCGATCCAGAATCAGGAGGAATGCCTGGACTACTGGCGCAAGCTTGTCGATGCCTTCGAGCGAAAACAGCGTATCATGAGGCGCATGATCAGGGTGGGGTACTCGATGGGCCGGCGTTGGAAGAGCCGCACCCACAGAGTGCGCAAACTTATGGGTCAGCTCTACGACACCCTGGCGAAGAGCCCTGACTGGAGTCTGAGCCGGTTCTTCGAAAGCGCCAAGAAGACCTGCAACCGAAATGAGTGCCAGGTGCTCGCCATCCTGGTGGGTCGCGCCGCAGGGCACCGATCGGGATCTGCCCTGTACACCACTGAGGGTATGGCCATGGCCCTAGCGTCCCATCCGGATGAGGTAGAGCAGTTGTTCGTCCTGTTCGGCCCAGAAGGCCGCCTGGTCCGTGAGCTCCTGATCCAGCCGGCCCACAACGCCTTCCTGCTGACCGCAGATCCGGAGAGCCTGAGCGAGGTGGAGTGGGATCTGTCCGACAAGAGCCTGCATGTTGTCGGGATCGACAGGAAGCTCGTCTCCAACAAGGGAAGGACGTTCTCCAGGAAGCCCCTGTTGTCCCTCGACCAAGTGATCCTGGCGGAGCAGACCAGGGTCTCCCTCAAGATGGCCCTGGCCCAAGCCCGTCACTACAGTGTGCTGTTGGACGACTGGGGGCTGGGTAAAGTCATCCCTTACGGCCGGGCGGTTACCCTACTGTTCGAGGGCCCGCCTGGAGTGGGCAAGACCGCCACTGCGGAGGGATTGGCCATGGAGCTAGGCCGTAACATCCTGGTGGCCAACTACGCCCAGGTCCAGAACTGCTTCGTGGGAGAGACCGAAAAATCCATCGTGGCCACCTTCCGAACAGCTCTTCGCGAGGGAGCCCTGCTATTCTGGGACGAGGCAGACGCCATGTTCTACGCCAGGGACTTGGCTCGCCAGACTTTCGAGGTCCGCCACGTCAACGTGCTGCTGCAGGAGCTCGAACGCTTCGAAGGTGTGGTGGTGCTAGCCACCAACCGCAGGGACAGCCTGGACCCTGCCCTGGAGCGGCGCATCTCAATAAAGATCCAGTTCGAGCGCCCTGACCGCGACATGCGCCGCGCAATCTGGGAGCAGATCCTTCCCACCGAGATACCCCTGGGGCCTGACGTGGACTTGGACGAGATGGCAGGAGCGGATTTGTCGGGGGCGGAGATCAAGAACTGCGTGGTCAACGCCGCCCGCCTGGCCTTGGCCCGCGGGGCAGAGCAGTCCGTCACCATGGCCGACTTCGAGAGGGCCATTGAGATGGAACTTGGCGGGAAGTGGACGGACAACGCAGCTTCCGAGATCGGGTTCATGGCTGGCAGCGCCGAAGATGGAACAATTCATCTAAGAACTCGACAGTGCAAAGTTCTCGGAGTATCTGAGGGTCTCATCCGCTGGATAGCTTTTTCCGCATTTTTGCAATTTTCACCGACAAGTCAACCCACTCCTCTGTCAGCTTCCTGAACTTCTGGTAGTTCTTCAACTGCCTTCTCGCCTCGGGAGCGTTCTCCCTCTTCACGAACTCCGTTGTGCTCTTGCCCTTATGCGTGTAGCTGATCTGGTAGTACGGGCCATGCTTCTTCGGGTTCTTGGGGTCCTTGCACCGGCAAGTCGGATTGCCGCACACATTGTACTGTTCGGATAAGCTTCCGGGTCGCATATCCCCCAACTCCGTGAGGGTCTCTTTGATCTGTCCGATTCGATCTTGCCACTTCTTGATTTGTTTGGTCGTCATGCCACTAGCTAAGCAAACTTTCAGACAATGTCAAGAAAAGATAATGACCTTGTGGAGTGAGTGGTTTCGCCCTCTTGGGCTTACTACATCCAAGCTCAGTTGTCTTGCCCATGCCGACGCAATGAAAGCAAGGAGGACTGCCTCACATATTGTACTTCTCCGATAGGTTGTATGGCCGAGTCTCCCCAGACCTAACAAATCTTCTTTAATTCACTGAATCCGCTCTTGACATATCTGTATCCCTTCTTACATTGAAACCGATAGCTTTACAGAGCTATCGGATTTTTGCAAAGGAGATGATCATGACCCTGTGGATTGAATGGTTTCTGTGTGTTCACAAGCTTCGCGGCGCCTGCACCCGCCGCATCACTTTCATGTGGATGGCCCTGGTCCTTGCCGCCATGGCTGTCCGGCTGGACCTGCTCGGCGTCACGAGCTTCGTCCGGTCATCCTTCCTCGATCCCAATTGCTACCGCCTGCTCCTGAATTTCTTCCATTCGAGCGCACTCTTTTTGCCCTTGCTGCTCACAGCATGGGTCAAGCTGGCCCTGCGTCTTTTCACACCGGTCACCGAGGGGAAATACGTCGTCTTCGTTGCCGACGGACTGAAGATCCCCAAGGAAGGCAAGAAAATGCCAGCCGTCAAAAGCCTTCACCAGGAATCCGCAAACAACTCGAAGCCCACGTACATCATGGGTCACTCATTTCAGGTGATCTCCATGCTCGTCCTTTCGGTCACCGGGCAGGTGTTCTCCGTGCCTCTCATCTCGCGCATCTGTGAGGGGCTCATCTGGAAACGCTCAGCCAAGCGCAAGTCGCTTCTGGACAAACTCGCCGAGATGTTCCTGGAGGTGGTCAAGATCGCAGATATCCCGGCGATGCTCGTGGCGGACGCCTACTACGCGAGCCGCAAGGTCATCGACCCCCTGCTGGACAAAGGGTGCCACCTGATCACCAGGGTCAAGAGAAACACCGTGGCCTACTACCCGGCACCAAAGGTAGAGAAGAGAAAACGAGGACGACCGAGGAAGTACGGCCCCAAGGTTCGCCTACGCAACCTGTTCAAGGGATGGAAGGCATTC
>SDBT01008916.1_pt1 | contig 16314 bp, 21 predicted proteins | sample 2277101 | NCBI WGS metagenome assembly SDBT01 (sample SAMN10404973, study PRJNA504765) | marine sediment metagenome | isolation source: marine sediment core GS10_PC15, 103 cmbsf | place: Arctic Ocean: Southern Knipovich Ridge | collected 2010 | reverse complement strand
GGCGAGACCGAGGAATGGTCGTCTTGGAGCCAGGCCAATATCAACGGTGCCAAGGTGGGCTCCGCATGGGGCGTCGAAACCTTCACGCCAGAGGAGTTCAAGCGCCTCCAAGATGTGCGAAAGCGCCACAACACCCACGGCTTCAATTCCCCAAGCGAGTTTTACAAAGCCATCTTCCATCGCAACCTTGCGATGGGGGATGTGGATGCCCGCCTGAAGGACCTCAGCATCAATATCGGAGCCGACGGTGGATTCCTAATCCCCGAGTCGCTGAGGGCCGAGTTGCTCCAGGTTCCTCTTGAGGCGGCCATCGTTCGCCCCAGGGCCATGATCGTGCCGATGGACTCGTTGACGGTGCCGTTCCCAACCATCGACGACACGTCGCACGCGAGCAACGTCTACGGTGGCATAGTGGCCAACTGGACCGACGAAAACACAACGATCACGGAGAACCAGCCAACCTTCGGACGCGTCGTGCTCCAGGCCAAGAAGCTGGCGCTCTACACTGAGGTACCCAACGAACTCTTCCAGGACAGCATCATCTCCCTGGAGGCGTTCTTGAACCAGATTTATCCACTGGCTATCGCCTACTTCGAGGACGACGCATTCCTCGTGGGGACTGGCGCGGGCCAGCCACTTGGCGTGCTGAACGCCGCGAACCCGGCGCTGGTCACGCAGTCACGCGACACGGCCAATGAGGTGAACTGGGACGACCTGGTGAATATGTTTGCCAGGATGCTGCCATCGAGCATCGCCAGCGCGATATGGCCGATCAACCAGGAAGTCTTCCCGCAGCTTGCGACCATGAGCTTGGACGTAGGCACCGGCGGGTCCGCCGTATGGTTGAGCAACGGAGTGGCGGGGCCACCTGCGACTATCCTCGGTAGGCCAGTCGTTATCACCGAGAAGGTGCCGGCACTTGGCAGCCAGGCTGACATATCCTTCGTGGACTTCCGGCAGTATCTCTTGGGAGATCGCCAGACGCTCACGATGATGACCAGCCCGCACTTCAAGTTCCAGCAAGACCAGACGGCCATCAGGGCCACGGAGCGGGTAGACGGACAGCCTTGGATGCGGTCCGCCATCACCCCTCGCAACGGAACCAACACCCTCAGTCCCTACGTGGCTCTGGCCGCATAGAGGAATCTGCCAACGCGGATGAAAGAGGTTTAGGAGACTAAACGCATGAACATTGAAGAACTGAATCCATATAACTGCACCCCGTTGGCGTTCATCGCCGCCAACGAGGACCTGTTCAACGGAGATCCGACGACCGACGTACTGTCGATGAAGAAGTACAACGACATAATGTTCCTGATTAGCAAGGGAACGGGTGCGACGGGCACGGCGGTTATCACGGTCGAATCTTGCGACGACGTGGTGCCTACGAGCACGACCACTGTGGTGTTCCGATACCGGGTTGCGACATCCGGCAACACGTGGGGAGCATGGCAGACCGCAGCGGTGACAGGTTTCACAACCACAGCCGGAGCCGACCAGATGTACCAGATCCACATCAGGGCGCAGCAGCTTAATGGCTCCGACGCCTTCGTGCGTATGGTGGCGACTGAGTCTGTGGACAGCCCAGTGGACGGCGACATAACATGCATGGCTGCTAACCCACGCTACGCCTACGACGGTGCAGAGGACTTGACCTCTTAGGTCGTTAGCATTAGGTAGACGGAGAAAATAGATGACTCCAGAAGAGAGAGCGGCCCGCAAAAAAGCCATCAAGGAGCACTGGGACAAACATGCTGTCACGGGCTCAGTGATAAAGGCGGAGGACGGGCCGCCAGTGGATAAACAGGTCAAGAGGCCTACCGTTAAGAAATAACTGGTAGGAACTCCCGAAAGGAGTGAGCCTTGGCACAGACAAGAGGAAGACGACAAGCAGGTAACCTGCTGTTTTACAACGGCCACCGCGACCGCATCGTTGATGTGGTTGGGCCGGGTGTATGGAAGTACGAACACCGCCCCGACATACTCAACGCAACCACAGTGGACCCCACTGGATGGACCACGACCGTCGTTTCGGCAGGCACGGGGGATACTGAGTGGGACCCGAACAACGAGGCAGGCCGCCTAGGAACCATCACCCCAGCCGACAATGAGAACGACGGCGGCAACTACCAGTTGCTAGGTGAGAACCTGTCGTGCGCTGGCGCTCATGCCTTCTACATAGGTATGGAGGCGAAGAGCAACGACGTGGACCAGATAGACTTATTCTTCGGTGCAGCCATCGTCGACACGGACCTTTTGGGTGCTGTGACGGACGCGCTGTATTTCGAGAGCCTTGACGAGTCCTCGACAGTTACTATCGTCGCCGAGAAGGGCAGCAGCGAAACTACGGGAGCGGTGACCGCGACCCTCGTGGATGACACCGACTTTATCCTGGAGATTCTGTTCGATGGCACCAGGGTTAAGGCTTACGTCGACGCCGTGAAGATATATGACGACGTTCCTGCCAACCTACCGGACGACGAGGCCCTGCGGCTATCCCTCCATTTCTTGACTGGTGAGGCAGTCGTCAACACCCTGAACGTCAAGTGGCTGAAGGCCTTCCAGTGGGCCATCTAGGATAGCCCTCAATCACGATTAGGAGAAAATGACATGGCAGCAATTGGAGATGTCCTAGCCGGTCAGATTGGCCGACGGCTAGGTGTACTGACGTCATTCGCCAATATCGCTCTGGGTCGCGGCAGTGAAGTCATAACCAAGGATTGGCTCTTGCAGGTGGCCCTGGAGGGCAGGATCTTTCATGCCCAACAGGGTAACGCTGCGACTTTGGTGGACTTTGTTGAGACTGCTTACGACGAAGACCAGCCACAGTTCGCACTTACGGTGCCGGAAGGTTTGGTCGTGATCCCCCTTCACCTGGAGAACACGTTCCAAGATCAGGTGGGAACTGACAATCAGGTTATCTGGTCCAGGACCAACAACGACATCGGCCTCGGGACTTCTACTGCTCTTGCAATAACCAACATGCGGACCGATGCGCCGCGGAACTCTGGGTGCAAGGCCAATTCTCTTTACACGGCAAACGCCGTCGCAGCCACAGGGTTGATTGAGTTCAAGAGGTTCCTTGACCCGTTCGCAGTCGTCTCGACTGGTCCCCGTGCTAAGTACGCATGGGACATCAAAAAAGAGTCCGACATTCCAATCATTGTTGGCCCCGGTACTCTTCAGAACCACATCTTCGCAACGACCGATGGTCCCGAGGGGTTCGGTGAGTACGTTTGGGTCGAGCTTGAAACGTCCGAGATTAAGGCTGCGTAGCCATGAGTTGGGATCAGCTCATAGCTTATGGCCAGGAGGCGGCTCGGACTAGGCAACAGGAAGCCAACGAGCCGCCCGTGGCGTGTCCCTTCCACGGGGTGCCTTTGGACATTAACGCTCGGGGCGTTCGTAATTGCCCAGACGGAGACTACACATGGAGAGGCGGACCACCACCTGACCCACCTAAATAACTGAATATCAACGACCAACAGACGTAATCCCAACGATGGAAAGCATTCTGAGGGCATATGGCTAACTGGTTAGTATCCCGCGAGAAGGTGAAGCGGGCGGGCGGGCTATCTGGCTCGACGCTTGACTCGCGCCTTGATCGCAACATTGAGGGCGTCAGCGCCTCAATCGAGAAGCAACTGCATCGGTTCTTAATTCCCCGAACCGAGACACGCCTCTTCGACTGGCCACCACTCCAGGGCCGGCGATACATCCTGCAGCTAAACCAGTGGCTGATATCCGTTACGACCCTACAGACGAAGGCACAGGACAGCTCCCCCACGACCATCAGCGCGTCCGACTTTTTCCTGGCACCCGCGAACATCGGACCGCCATTTACCCGTATCGAGATTGACCTCAGTAGCAACGCGTCCTTCGAGTCGGGAGATACCCCACAGCGCAGCATTAGCGTCCTGGGCTCCTGGGGCTACGACGGCGCGACGATTGCTGCCGGCACGGTCGCAAGTGGCCTGTCCTCGGATGCGACAGTGACCGCCATGGTCTGCAGCGATGCGACACTGATCGACGTAGGCGACACGCCCCTGATTGGTTCGGAGCAGGTCTTTGTGACGGAACGCTCTAACGCCGCCTCGGGTGAAACGATTACCAGCGGTCTGAGTGAGTTGCAGAGCGAGGTCACTATCCCCGTCGACACTGGATCCACGTTTAATGCTGGCGAGATCATCTTGATCGACTCGGAGCGCATGGAGATCCAGGACATCACGTCCAACAACCTCACGGTCGTGCGGGCCGTCGACGGATCGAAGTTGGCGTCGCATACCAGCGGAACCGCCGTACATGTCTTCCGGACCCTGACGATAGTTCGGGGCAACAACGGCACGACCGCTGCCGTCCATGCGGACGCAACGGCCATCACGAAGTACACGGCGCCATTCGACATTCAGGACCTGGCTGTCGGGGAGACCTTGGCGCAGTTCCACCAGGAATCCAGCGGCTTTGCTCGGACGGTTGGTGCCGGTGAGGGCGCACGGGAGTTCACTGGCCGGGACATTGCGGCTTTGCGCAAGTCGACATTGCGGCAGTACCAGCCGATGCGACAGGGGACGATCTGATGGCTAAGACCGGCGTCGTCATCAAGCTCAAGGGCCCCATCTTCGGACCACGCCGCAGCGCCATCCTGGAGGCTGGCATCACGGCCGGCATCCAGGACCTGACGGAGCAGGGCGAGGACCGGCTGAACACGCTGGCCAGCATCAGGCCCATCGGAGTTTTCCTAACGATCCTCCAGGCCGGCCGGCGGAAGGCCTCGACTGGCAACTACCGCCGGAACATATCGAGCGTGGTGAGGCGGCTCCACGCTGTCATCAACGACGGCGGCGTGATCTACGGGCCGTGGCTGGAGGGAACTGGAAGCCGGAACGTGACGACTCGCTTCAAGGGCTACGGGATGTTCCGGCGGACGCGGGACTGGATGCAACTCCGGGCCAAGAGCATCGTGGAGCCCCATATACGGCGGGCGGTGCGAAAGCTGAATGGAAGGTAGGAACATGGCTTTAACACCAGGAATAGAACTGTACAACGCACTGGTGCCGATCCTGGAAGATTTGGGTATTGACGTGAATCAAAGTGTGGCCGTCACCTTCAATATCGACGGCCATCTAGGCACCAACACCTTCACCGTCACGTCTCAGGTAAACGATGAACAGGCGAAACGGCTACGGGACCGGACCGCCGGCGTTGAGGCCAATGGTCTTTAACGTCCGCGACACGATGGTGGCGATCCAGGGCCACCTACAGAGCCAGGGGTGGGTCACCTCCGTTATCCAGGGCGAGCCCGACAACCCGCCCCCGCATGAGGGCGTGCATGCCGCCATCTTCATGGACTCGACCGTCATCACGGGAGTGAAACTAAGTGGAACGATCGAACAGCAGAACATCGTCGTGCGGCTCTACCAGGCGGAGGCCGAGAGGCCGGTGGAGCGCCGCGAGAGCCAATTGGATGGCGCCTACTCGTACCTTGAGAAGCGGTTGTTGCAGGACCTGGATCTAGGCGGGACTGTCCGAAACGTCCAGCCCGTCCAGTTGGAGTCAGATTGGGGATACCTGGACCAGGCCGGCACGCAATTCAGAATCGTCGAGGTCGTAGTGCCCGTCGTGGTGGACGACAGCGCGACGCAGGCGGCGTAAAGGGGAAAGATTCGAGCGATGACCCTGCGCAATCAAAATATGTATACCTCTAGGAACGGGTTCAGGACAGAGGTTGTGCTGGAGCGTAACGGAACACGGTTTGATGTCACCGTGCGGTCTTATTCATTAGCCTCGGGCAGGCTGCATGGAGAGGGACATACCCATACTTTTGCAACTCAGGCTGAGGCCGAACGCTGGCATGACGACGTAGTGAATCGGGTGCGTTTGTAATGACATCGCCCGTAGCAATCAGCGTTATTGCGAATCTAGATGACGGCTATGAAAGGGACGATACGACTGGCGTTGTCGCCGCTGATGTGGAATTACTGATTGCAGACTTTGGCACGTTCACTACAGACGCGCTTATTCGTTTTCAGTCTGTCGATATCCCTGCCGGTGCTACCATCCTAACCTGCACTATGGCCGTTCGCAGCATAGCCGCTGATGCCGACGACCCTGAATTAGCTATCCATTGTGAGGATGTGGACGACTGCCCCGCTATTATTGAGTCAAATGGAAATATCTCGGCGAGAGCTAGGACTACGGCATTCACAGCTTGGAGTGCGACCAGTATAGGCACATCGGTAGTTAATACGCCGGACTTTAGTTCGGCTCTTCAAGAGGTAATAGATCGAGGCGGTTGGGCAGAGAATCAGGACATCGGAGTGATATTGGATAACACGAGCAGCGGGGGAAAGGTTCTCAACCTAGAGCCTTTTGACAACGCCGGCACCGATGAGGCAATACTGAACGTTACCTACTCTGAGGGCGGCGGTGGCATCCGCAATCCGTTCGGAGGGCCAATGGTTCTCAGAAATCCTTTGGGAGCGTAGAAGATGACACTCGCGCTAGGGATGGTCCGGCCTGGTAGCACCATTCTTATACCCTTCAACACGTTTGACAGCAATGACCCCTCCGATTCGGTCATTGTATCTGCCTTTGTGTTGGCGGATATTGGCATTTACAAAGGAACGTCCATGACGGAAAGGGCGTCCACGACCGGCGTGGTCCTGCTCGACACGGATGGCATCAACATCGACGGCGCGGTTGGTATCCACGGCTTCACGATTGACCTATCAAGCGATGCAACCACCGACTTTTATGAGGCAGGACAACGTTATTACGTTACTGTCGGGCCAATCACCGTAGACGGAGCGACGACAGTCAGTTTCATCGCCGCCACCTTCGAGATCGGATACCCAGACGCCATCCTCAACACGACGATTGCTACACTAGCCAGCCAGGTGAGCTTCACCCTGGATGCGGGCCCAGCGGAGGCTTCAGCTTTATTGAATTGCGTTGTCGTAGTTCATGACAAGGCGTCGGCCGTTCAGACAGCGATTGGTCATTGTTCGGTTTACGGAACCTCTTTGACCGTTACGCTTGGTGCCGACCCTGGTGTATTCACCATGGCAGCGGGTGACAACGTGTCCTTCTTTCCTCCGGCCAACGTAGGAGCGATTTCCGCTGACGCAGTGGCAGCCGACAACCTGGAGCTGCAATACGACGCCACAGGCCTTACCGGAGGCACCTTCCCAGCCACCCAGGACGCTGTCGGCGCGATCGGTACAGTAGGCGGCGCTGCCCTTAACTTCGCTGCCGCAGACGACAACGTGGACGGCGCATTGAACGGGATTACCTTGGTTGGTGTGCAGACCTCCGGGACGTTCGTATCCACGGAAGCGGAGCAAGGTACTTACCACGTCATTGACGACGACACTAACAACATTGACCTCGTTTACCAATTCAACATTGGCGGTGGCAGGACTGCGACGGAAGTCCTCTGGAAGGGCTACCTTTCCAACAATGGAGACTCTATCAATGTCCAGGTATACGACTTCGTAGGTACTGACTGGGAGACGGTGAGGGTCCTGGTCGGCAAGAACCAAGCAATAAATGAAACGCTGGCTATTCCCATTCTCGCCAAGCACACGGGTACAGGCGCTAACATCGGCATTGTCTACGTGCGGTTCGTTGTTGCCTCCGCTACCAATCCGACACTTAACACTGATTCGATCATTGTGGAAGCTGTCAACATCGGAACATCTGTCGGTTACTTAAACGGCGCTGTCGCAATTGATACGGTCAACGGCGTGGCTGGCACTGAGGTTGATGTAAACGGTGTTTGGGACAACCCAGTTCTGACCCTGGCCGATGCAATCACCATCGCCGCTGCCAAGAACTTGACGCGATTCCAGGTCATTATCGGCAGCACTATTACCTTTGGTGAATCTCATACCGGAGAGGTTTGGGTCGGTGACAACTGGACGCTGGACCTGAGCGGCGAGGATATATCCAATATCTATGTTTCGGGGGCCGACGTCTCCGGCATAGGAACCGGCTCAGGCACACAGATATTTATAGATTGCATAATGAATGCGTCCACGTTGCCGGCGGGGACGCACCTCAAAAATGGCGAACTAGAAGGCAAGTACACGATGGGCAGCGCCGGTGTACACACCTTTGACAATATGAAGCATGGGAGTTCGTCCCCTTCGATCATCGACTGGGGCTCTGGCCTGAACGCCAGCACTGTCCATATGCACCCCTACAACGGGGCGGTCGAATTCGAGAACATGGGAGCAGGGGCCGGCAACTATGTCGCCCATATGAACGGCGACGGCAAGCTCGTATTTAACGCGAACTGTTCCGCGACCTCGACTGTCAACGTCGCGGGTAACTGGGAGATAGAGGACAACGCTGGCGGGGCGGTCACCGTCAACGAAGTCGCGAGGTACGACAACGTTGCGGAGGAAGCGATTCTGACCGACACTGCCGAGATGCAGCCGAAGTTGCCGGCCAACTTTATCATGGGGTCCAGTGACGGCGCGGACGACGACGGAACATTGAATGCCATCACAGCGGCAGGCCCTACGAAAACCGAGATGGACACGGCCCATGCACTCCTGGCGACAGTTGCCGATTTGCTGGAAAAGGTAGGGGCGGTTGATGAGGCTGCTGCTGCTGGCGACCCCAGCGCCACCGAGTCCGTCATGCAGTACGTCAAGCAACTTGTAAATATCCTGGTAGGGTCAGATGGGATCGTTACGTGGCCTTCTGCGGCTGCCCCGGGTAATGGAGTCTCCATCGCTGAAGCCATCCGATTCATTGAAGATCAGACCGACGACATTGGCGTGGCCGGTGCCGGCCTGACGGACCTTGGCGGAATGTCTACCGGTATGAAGGCGGAGATCGAGTCCGAAGTTAACGATGCCCTAGATACCGCAATTGCAGAGTTGGGAGTTGCGGCGCCAACTGCGACACCTACTATCCGGACAGGCTTGATGCTCTTGTATATGACGCTTCGTAATAAGACCGTTGTTCAGACCAGCGGCACAGACGCTCTTGAGATTTACAACAACGCCGGCACCAAGATCGCAGCCAAATTACTGACAGATGACGGCTCTGATTACACCGAAGCTGAGATGGCTTAATGGCAATAGATAGCAAAGAAAAACGCGCGTCCGTTCTCGGCGTTGGCCGCCCTTGGGTTAGGGATAAGTTCCCAGTGGCCACGCCAGATGAGGAGTGGCGTATCTCGTCGGGTAATGCCTACGGCGGTAACGCACTGTCGCCGGACCTCTTCGTCCCGACCACGCCACAGTTCACAATAAACGCCACCTACGTGTCCATCCAGGGCCACATGAAGGCGTCGGGTTACTTTGCCGACGTCACAATCGGAGAGCCGGTGGCCTTCGGGGACACGACCAGAATGTACGGGGCCATCTGGACTCGGAGGACGCGCATACCTTACCTCAGCCTCGACAGCGCCATCCGGGTCTACGACACCCGGATACGGTTCTACACCCTGGCGTTCGCAAGGCCCCAGGAGCCGCGGGAGTTCACGCTGGCCTTGGCGGTTCAGCAGGTGGCGAGTGACCTTTTCGGGGACTACGACCTGGGCGGGACAATTCGGGAGATCGACATAGCCGGCCAGTTCGGTCAGCCGGTCCGGGTTCGATGGGGCCACGCGCCGGTGCCGAAAGATGGCCCCATGTACCGGGTGGCCGACATGGACCTTTCGCTGGTCGTCAACAACAGCACTGATTTCAACGCCTTTCCCTATACGTTCCCGGTGGTATTTTCATGACTCTCCAAACCTTTGCGCATCCATCCGCTGGAGTCCAACTATCGAGAGCCGAATGGGAACAGAACAACGGTCATGTTGGCGGCGTTGGGTTCGCCATCGGTGTTGCCAGCAACGATGCAGCAACGCGAATCAAAAACTTCGCCGATTACATTGGTGATGGGACGCGAGACGACGTGGAGATACTGGCGGCCATAGCTCTTCTGGCTTCCACGGGTGGCATAGTCGTCCTCTCGGGCGGGGGTTTCTCATGCGGGGCAGATATTGTTCTCCCGGCAAACGTCACACTGGAATGTCACAGCAGCACCATTACATTCACGGGCGACTTCACCATCAGGGGCGATGAGTCTGGAGCGGGTCACGTAAAGCGAATCCAGATCATTGGCAATCTGATCGTCGACTGTAATTCGGTTGCCAACTATGGCGTATCCATGAAGGGCGTGGAGTGGAGTACCTTCGAACACATTGAGGTCAAGAACGCCGTAATCACTGGCTTCCTCATCAGTTCTTTCCAGGATTCAGGGAGCGCATGGCGACGTAGTAGGCAGAATGACTGGAACAACATCATAGCAACGGATTGTCCCACTGGAATCCACGTCACCAAGGACAGCTCCGATACTGCCACGTCTGACGGCTCTAACTTTAATAGATTTTGGTGTCCTTACGTCCAGCGTCAGACTGAGGATGGAATGTGGTTCGAGTGGGGAGAGGGCTGTACTGTCTACTCCTCCAGGAGCTTAACTCCCACGGACTTAAAAAGTGATGACAGCACCCCGGTCACAGGAATTCGGGTGAGTGCTGGCGCGGATGTCTCTGTGTTCTTCCATCCCAGCACCGATAACGGAAACGCCGCTGCGACAAATCAACAGGGCATCTTGATCGAGACGGGGACCACCGACAACCTGCGATTCTATATGCCCGTGGGTAACGGGCCTGACGCGGGCAACCGCTTCGTTCTGGAGGGCGGGCAGAATGTGGTGCATGACCGCCGTGAGGCTTGGGACAACCTTGATTCCGATAGCGGTACGGAGTCCAAGACCTCTGATGGCTCCGGGGATATCACAATAGCGCACGGCCAGGACTACACGCCCGCGCTCTACAGCTGCAATATCGTCTCGACGAGCGCCTATGTAGCGGTGGCTGTGAGCGCGGACGGCACCAATATCGTGTTCAGGATATGGGATATCGCTGCGGGCGCGGTGAAGGCCTCGACAGCATTCACGGTTCAGTGGTCCGTGAAAAGAACAGCGAACTAGGAGTAGGTGATGGCAAAACAAAACGAGACACCCGTGGAAGTCGTTGAGCGTGATGCCAGTGTAGTGGCGAAAGCAACCGCGGCCTATTACCGGGCGTTGAAGCACGAAGGCATCAAGGACGAGCTAGCAAAAGAGTTCACCGTCGCATGGATTAAGTCGATCGGCTATTCGGAGGAGTAGGTGATATGGTCACATCTGGACTGGCACAAGACTTGTGGGTGAGTGGCTCCAAGCTCTCCGGGGACGTAGGGGTAATCAACAACCTGTCGACACCGCGGGGCGAGTTCAACTTCACGTCCATTGACCTGTCGGCGATGAAGCGAGGGCAAGGGCTGGCCGACGGCATGCTGGAGTTCGTTCCGTTCTTCAACGACGCAGCGGGCGCGGCTCACGCTATCCTGAGTGCGTTGCCGACCACTGACGTGCTGATGCTCTACGCCCTCGGGCAGTCCGTCAACGCCCCGGCCATGTCGATGGCGGTCAAACAGGTCAATTACGACTGGAGCAGGTCACAGGACGGTGAGCTGCTGGGCAACGTGCTGGGCGAGAACGCCAACGGGATCGCGCCCGAGTGGATGGAAATGTTGACAGCCGGTGAACTCCAACAGACTAGCGCGGGGTCGGAGGCGTCAAGGGACGACGCTGCCTCTTCATCCGCTGGCGCCGGGGCGGTCCTCCATATGAAAGACATCACCGGGACCTCCGTGACGGTCGTCATCGAAGATTCACCCGACGACTCGGTGTGGTCCACCCTAATCAGCTTCACCACTGTGTCTGACGGGAGCGAGCCAACAGTGGAGAGATTAACGGTCTCAGGCACAGTGAACCGTTACCTCAGAATCACCACCACCGGGACATTCACCGTCGGCAATTTCGCGGTGGCTATCCGTCGCGGGGAATCGGTCGACAACGTTGCATATGCTTAAAAGGAGATATTGATGGCTTTAAGAGTAGCCAATCCACGGAAGATCAACACCGTCATTGAGCCAGGCCCGAGGACGCAGACAGAGTTCCGCCCGATTCTGACCTTTGCGCCGCGGGACAAGGACGGAAGGCGCCGACGGCAACAGTTATGGTATGAGCACGACGTGTTCGAGCGACCCGCCGATATTAAGGGATTCACGGCCCAGATGGAAAAGGATTGGATCGACGCGGGGTTCCTGGTTAAGGTTGAGGCCGATGCTGAGACCACGGCCACATAACCCGTTCCCGCGCCCGGCCTACATGAGCAAGAACCCGACGCACCACCGGGTCGTCAGCCCCAAAGCGACGCATTTCAGGGACGCCACCTGCCGGGAAGTGGACTGCGAGAAGTACCTGCTGGGCTGGTCGCAAACGTTGCCGGCACATGACGACAATGTGAATTGGATCCGCTTCGTGCTAACGGGTTACCACTTCACTGAACGCAGCGAGATCCGGCTTGTGCCGGACTTGCGGGATGGACACGAGGGGGAGTTCATTGCGGAGCCCACGGTGATCTTCACCTTCCCGGCTGGGCAACCCTGCTTCCGGCAGGGACACAAGGTGACCTTGGAGCGCACACCCTTCTTCTACAAGGGGAGCTTGGGAAACATAGAACGATCCGTCTTGGGCGACCACAGAATACGAGTTCGGCAAGAGCCACTGGAATGGATGGACAATTTGGGCAATAAGCTAGTAAGGGGGAAATGGTAATGGCAGTCGAAAGCGGTATAACTATGAGCCTTAGCATCGACGACTCGGCTTCGGCAGCGCAAGACATCGCGACGGAATCCAGCACCCTGGACTTTGCGACACCGCGAGAGGAACAGATAATCACGGGCCTGGACCACTCGGCCCAAGCACGCCTGCAGCTCCTGGCGGACTTCAGCGCGACCCTGGGCCTGCCTGGCTTCGACGATGCGGCCGACAAAACCCACGACGTCTTCAAGTCGATCCCGAGTTCGTCGGTGGCCAGGACGGTGACGATAGCGATATCGGGTCAGACGCTGGCGGTCGAGGCCTTCTTGATGGATTACCAGTTCTCACGCGCCATCAGCGGTGAGCTCTCCATCACGGTCCCGATGGTGCTGGCGGGCGGGGTCGTACCGACCTGGGCGTAGGACATCCAAGTGGACAATTAGGGCGTCAAGTAACACGATGTGCCACCCGCGCGGTCGGCTACGGTGGGCCGCGTGGGTGCCAACTAAGTGGACAAATAGACGGACATTCAGGAGAGCAATATGGGATTCAGATTACCCAAACGGAAAGCTGCGACTCTCACATTTGACGGAACTGAGTGGGAAGGCGCTGAGGTCCGGGTGCTGTTGAGCGCCCCGCTGGAGATTATTCTCCTGGTTGAAGAAGGTGGCAGCAGGGACGGAGTAACGAGTTCCGACGTCTTTGAGGCTGTCATGGAAGAGATCGTTATTTCCTGGAACCTGGAAGATGACGAGGGCAATCCCATCCCTGCGACATTGGAAGGCATGGGGAAAGTACCGCAAGAATTCTTCGGGTTATTGATGAGGGGATACACTCAAAATCTAATGAGTGTGCCGGACCCTTTAGACGAGCCATCACCAAATGGCAAGCAGTCGCCGGGGGATACGATGCAGGAACTGGCAAACTCGTCGGAGAGCCTTCAGGCCTCCAATGGGCCAGGATAATCGATGGGCTTTGTCAGCGTTATAGCTGTTTACCTTCGCAATTAATGAAGGAGCCTGCGGATATCCTTCAGTTGGTGACGATAGCCGACATGGACAAATCGGAGCAAATAGGCTCATTTGATGACTAGCCGAAACGAAATCGAAATCAACATAAATGCCAACTCTAAAAACGCAGAGAAAGGCATTCTAAGAGTTGGTCAAGCAGCCACGCGACTCGGGACATCCTTGTTGAAGTTGGGTGTCCCGCTTGCGGGCGTTGGAGCTTTGGCTCTGCGGACATTCGGTGGTTTTGAGAAGTCCATGGTCAGGGTTGGCGCGGTGTCGCAGGCTACAACTGAAGAATTGGCGGCCCTCACTGCGGTCGCTCGCGAGATGGGTCGTACTACGATATTCACGGCGACCGAATCTGCCGAAGCATTAGCCTTTTTGGCTCAAGCTGGTCAAAGCGCGACTGAGGCTCTTGAATCACTTCCATCCGTTTTGCAGTTGGCTGCTGCTGGTGGACTAGACTTGGCGAATGCGGCCGATATCGTCACGAATGTTATGGCCGGCATGGAGCTGGAGGTCAATGATCTTGCCCGAGCCAACGACGTCCTGGTAACAGCCTTCACCTCTGCCAATACCAATCTATTGCAATTGGGACAAGCCTTTAAGTTCGTGGGCCCGGTTGCGGCGGCGGCAGGTTTGAGTTTGGAGGAGACGGCAGCGGCACTCGCCCTGATGGGCAATGCAGGCCTTCAGGCTTCGATGGCCGGGACAGGACTTCGGAACATTATAAGCAAGCTCTTGAATACATCCAAAGAGGCAGCAAGAGCCATATCTGACCTTGGAGTTAGTGTCCTCAACGCTGACGGTTCTCTACGAGATATCGTTGATGTCGTAGCAGAGTTTGAACGGGTAGGCCTGACGGCAGCCGATGCCATGAAAATCTTTGGCCTTCGGGCAGGTCCCGCCATGCTTGCTTTGGTTTCTCAGGGATCTGGCGCTCTGGCAGAATTGAACGCGACCATGTTGGAATCAGGGGGAATCGCCGGTGATATCGCCAGCGCCCAGATGGATACATTTGCCGGTTCAATGGCGGAATTGAAAGCGGCTGTTGAAAGCGTGGCACTGGATATCGGTGGGGCTTTGGCCCCCGCCATCAGAGTCCTGATCGATGAGATTAAACCAGTCTTGACAACCATCGGAAATTGGGTCCAACAGCATCCCAAATTGACATTGGCTTTGGTTGGCAGCTCTGCTGCGCTTGTGGGGTTAGGTGGCACGCTGGCAGCCGTGGGCATTGTACTCCCGGTTGTTGCCACAGGCTTTGGTCTAGTGGCAGGAGCCATAACCAGTGTTGGTGTTGCTTCACTCGTCGCCACCGGGCGTTTGGCGGCAGTTGTGAGCGTTGCCTTCGCTGCGACAGCATCCATTAGGACTTTCAACGCGATCGCTGAGGATACGGCAAGCCAACTCTCTAAAGAAGGCCGTAAGGCTTTTGACGATTATAAGGACGGTGCTGCTAGTGTTTCCGATGTGTTCAAAGCAGAATTGAAAGGCACTGTCTTGGAAGCAGTAGATGCCATCAATGTTTTCAACGATGGTATTGGGGACTCAACCGATGTGATGAAAACGGCTGCGGAGGAAGCAAAGAATCTCCAACAGGAGATTGATAAGATTTTGAAAGGGGATGATGCCGGGGCTGCTGGCGGTGGTTTCGGACGGGTAGAAACGGGCATTCTTCAGGTGGCACGGGCCATCGATCCCCTTTCAGATATTCTGGGCTCAACAATCCCTAAAATCAGATCATTCAATAGCGTCGTATTTGATATGTCAAATCCGATGGATAGGGCTGCGTCAGCAATCGCCATCTTTGAAGACAACATGAAGCTCGCTGCGTTGCCGACCACGAACGAATTCACCGATGCAATATTGGCGGCGGGTGAAGGCGGTGACCGACTCCGATTCCGAATCAATCAATTGACTGGCGAAACGGAATTGTTCACAACCAATATGCTTCTCGCCCGCAATGCGCTAGAAGATACCAAGGCTGCAATGGACGCATTGGCAGGCGTGGTCAACCCACTCGCGGGATTCGAGAGCAATCTGGCGCCGCCAGGCGCTGGACGCGAGTTCGGTCGAGGTGGTGTCCCGACTGGCACCACCCTTGTGTCCGGAGATCTCGTAGCCCAATTGGCTGCACTAATTAAAGCCGGAGTATTAGAAGCAGGAGAGGTCGCGCTCACTGACGAAGGGCAATTCGGAGCCGGATTGTCACTCACCCCACAGCAGTCGGCTGCAATCAACGTCTACCTAGACGCAGAACAGATCAATTCGCGGCTTGGCCAGTCCGCTGAGGACGGCGCCTAATGGCCACTGGAACGCTCGAACTATTCGACGGTGTCACAATCCTCGACCTAGTCGACAACTCGAACTACAGCACCCAGTACACGTCCGGTCTCGGGATTCCCCGTGCGCCCAACGTTCCGACCATCGCCGGCAATACACTGAGCGCCATCGAGTACAAGCCCCGCACGATCACCATGGTCGTGGACGCCATCGGTACGGACCAGGCAGACCTCACCGCCAACATCGCGGCGCTTGAGCGGATGATTACAATCGCCCAGGGTCGCCAGATCACACGCGCCGGCACCACGAAGGTTGTGTTCACCGTTCAGCAGGGGACTGATTCCGCCAACGACGTTACCTACAC
>SDBT01008915.1_pt1 | contig 16315 bp, 21 predicted proteins | sample 2277101 | NCBI WGS metagenome assembly SDBT01 (sample SAMN10404973, study PRJNA504765) | marine sediment metagenome | isolation source: marine sediment core GS10_PC15, 103 cmbsf | place: Arctic Ocean: Southern Knipovich Ridge | collected 2010 | reverse complement strand
GCGTATCCACATACCTTCGTGTCTATCTTCAATGGTTGCTGTATCACCAGTTATATTAAGTGGAGCCAACATATCGGTTGCAGTTCCAATCCTCAGGTCTCCATTTATATTTATTGCTGGACCAGATGCGTGGTCAGAGAAGTATCCATAGATAAGAGAATTAGCAACCTCACCAGCAGCGTTTGTTCTATCCTTATTGTCTATTGCAAGAATATTACTTTGATTGGTATGATAATAACCTGAATGATAACCAAGAATTACATTACTGCTTCCAGTTGTAATACCAAAACCTGCATAACCACCGAGTACGACATTCTTTTCATTAGTCTGGTCTTGTGTACCTTTGGCAGCACTAAATCCTACTATCACATTATCATTGCCAATTAGATTACCCCATCCTGCATACATACCTACATCAACATTTCGTTGGGCCGTAGACAATCGCTGACCTGCCTTAACACCTATCAATGTATTCTCGTGTGCAGCCGATGCTTGGAAGCCGGATTCAAAACCAACAAAGGTGTTGTTACTTCCAGAGGTTGACCTATAACCAGATTGAAATCCTACAAAGGTATTGTAATCTCCCCTCGTCACAGCCACCCCAGCATTATAACCAACAGCAACATTAGATATTGCTGCGGCTTGACCGTGCGAACCTCGAAGAGCACAATATCCAATAGCAACATTGTTATAACCTACTTGTTCTTGACCTGCTTGGTGTCCAATGAAAACATTATCATCAACATCAACTATATCTTCACCTGCTTGATAACCAATGAAAATATTACGACTACCACCTGCTACAAGTTTTCCAACCCCTCCTCCAATTCCTATATTGTAATCACCTGTTGTTATTGCAGCTAAGGTATCAGCATCACCCAGTATATAATTGCCTGTTGCTTTTATATCAAGGTTTACACCAGCAGTATCATAAACACCCTCCGCAGTTCTCCTCATCATACCATTGGCACCAAAATCAGAATCGTCTAAAACAGCCCCATCCACATTCAAAGTTACATTACCATCTATTGTACCCCCACCAGTCAAAAGAGTTCCTGCAATAACCGAGACTGCAGAATGGTTAATATGCTCCAAAGCCACATAGCCTGGAATGTAATCGTGATGTACAGTTTTTATCATCTTACTTTTGCTTCTCTTCTTATAATTTTAATTATTTCACCTTTCTCTCTACGAGCCGGTTCCTCTAAATACTTTGCCTGCTTCCCTTTTTTATGCTTAGCCTGTAAATCCTCGTGAACAGTAACTGCATAATCAGCAACGTAGCCAACCACTATATCCGCCTTGAATCCTTTACCTCCTACATTACGAGTAAAAGCACCGCCTTTCAGGTTACCCGTATCTACTGGAACAACTAATTGACTCTTTCGTTGGAGATAGTGTCCGCCTATTTTTAGTCCTCGCTCAACTCCAGCAGCCAATGTAAGTTTAGATGTTTTTAACCTCGCAAGGACTTTTGGAACACCTGTCATTGTTGTCAATTTTGATATCATAAATATACCGTCCTTAAGAACTGTTTGGCACTGAGAGTCGGCAGTTTTTCAAACCTCCGAATCTCCCAAGCATTATCATTTGTTTTAGGATTACTTTCATCAACACCACTATCCAACTCACCTAACATTAGAATACCGCCTACTTCTACATCCCTGTCAACATAAACCCTTGCCCTGGATAATTGTTTCGTTCCACTGTTATCAAGAAATTCTTCGCCCCCATCTTCCCATCGGACTTTAATCTCAACTGGAGTCGTTATTTTTGGTCTACCATAGTCTCCATATTCTATAGAAGCCAAAGACCAATACACCGCTGTCTGCTTCAACATTTTCTTTATGATTCTCATTATCCAGATGCCTTACTCAACAAGCATTTCACATCCTTCTTAATCTCACTTACATCTTGCGACAAGTTCTCGTGTACAACTTTACAAACATCTGCCTTGACAAACTCATCCTTACTGGTATGAATATCTGCCTTTTGAATATGACCATTTACTGTCTTATAAATCTCCCCAAGTTGGTTGTTGGTATCCCTGGACACCTTATAAGTCCAAATATAGACACCAATAATAGCAAGAAACATTACACCAATCAAACTTAGAACAACTTCAAAGTGGTCCATTTTAGTCCTCATCTTCTTCCTTCCCCAACCAAGACAGACTTGGGGTTATTGTTCCCTTCTTTATCTTTGCATCCAATTTTGCCAATCCCCCATAGAAATCTAATCGCATTGCCATTTGCCCATAATGAGAAGTTGAGAAACCTAAATCTACCTTGCTTTGAAACTTCTCACTAACCGAACCTGCTTTTTCACTTATCGCTCTCATATCAGAAACGGTATAGAAGTGAGCAGCTAACCACGTTTCTATCTTCTCCAATATATCGGCAGTATAATCGACAGTTAAATTGGTACAGCATTGGGTTACTAAAATATTAGCCGCAGCAATAAAAGGGTCTAAGTCCGCAGCCGAATCTATATCTACTTCTATAATCCCTTCTACCAAAGCTGCTGTCGTTCTCACCGCCATTATACTACTCCATTTCCTCTCCGTTCATCCCCAATGTTCTTATACATCATACTCTTAACCATCGAGGCTGTTATATCCTTTTCATCCATCGTAGCCAGTTCTCGCAAGGTTTTCTCACGTCCCACCTTATCTGAATTCTTCTTCTTGTATTCCTCTACATACATAGCGGCATTATCATTGGCCTCATTCGATTTCTTCTTCAAGAGTACAACCGTCATAGCCTCAGCCAATGCCAAAGCTGCGGCTATAGGTATGGCATAAGGATTCCACGGGGCGGAAGCAGCATTTGCCGCCCCCGCAGCATCCCAAAGCTCTTTACCTTCTATCGCCACGGCTATTTCACTTATTTGTGGTTGTACACGGTCTATCTCTTCGTTTATCCTATCCAACTTCTCCATAACCTTAGAATCCACAATGCCGTCCGTCTCCAGCATCCCAACCATCTTTGTCATCTCCTCTTGATAATCATCTACCCTTGAGGAGAGAAGCTGTACATCACTCGAGACATCCTTAATGGTCTGGGAATCCACAATCTCGCAACCAGCAATACCAATCAATATAACCAAGCTGGTACAAACTAATACAATCCGCGATACCTTAGTCTTCATTTTACTTTCCTTCCTTTCCAAAATTCATCAACACCTACTTTAGCAAACAAATTTAAGGAGCTGTCATCCGTTACATTGACAATCTCCACATTCGGAAACTTCTTTTTCAAATCCGCTGCCACCTTTCCAAAACCTTTCACAAACTTATCATATATTTTCCTGTTAGGTTTATCCAATCGGTTTCTATGCCAGTTGGACCTATTATCCTTCGACAGGTGCATATCAAAACCTAACAAAAATATTCGTTTGGCACCAAGCAGAAGTGCAAGATTAATGGCTATTGCTCCCGTATTACCATTCCAACCAAGAGCGTCTTTGTAAAGTCCATAAAACTGTCGGGGCATAGTCCAAAGCCAAGATGGACCTTTCTTTTGTAGCTGGAGAGAATTCGTAAAAACTGTCCCTTTATAATGAGCTAACTCTTGCTCAAAGGACTTGAACCATTTGACGTCTCCAAAAACACAAATCTTACAAATTTTGTGTCCCTTCTTAAAAGCGTCATTACATCCTATTGTATTCTCGTTCTCAAGACGCTTCCAATCAAACAGTTCTAATGAATTCCCACCACCTATTATAAAAACGTCCTGGTTGTCCCATATTTTTTCAGGAATCCACCTCGGCATTGTCCTCGTCCTCCTCACCAAGGTATTGCTCAAGGAAAGGTTCTACATCTTTCCTACGAAGTTTATCCTCATTGAGAACGCCATTATCTTCCAAGTCTACCACGGTGTATGCCTTATTCTTCCTAAATACTTTCACTTCCACATCTGCAGCAGTTGGAAACTCCGAAGTAACATCTTTACCATAAGTAGATAAGGGTTCAGATGTGGTATCACCTTTACCCTTATCTACGGGCGGGGGTATGCTCGGCTTTTTGGCACTAACAGTTCCTCGTGTTCTCTCAAGCTCGTGCATTCTTTCAAACTTTTCTTTGCTAAACCTCTCGCAAAGGTCAAGGTCAGTATCTACAATACTACCCTTTTTGTAGGTTACATTGCCTTGATAAAAAACACCTCTTTTCACCTTAAATAACATCTTCTTATCCTTTCCAAAAAGTACATAGATTTTGATTTAACTTGCTTAACCTCACACTCATAAACCTTTATTAGGTCTTCTGAGCATATACAATACCACTATTGTCGTCTTGGTCACATCTCAACTGTGGAACGAGGATGGCCATAACCTTGAAGTTCTTTTGCAAACCACCAATTGTATCCCACTGTACAGTTGTTATCTCCATCCCAATTACCTCACGAACAACATCAGTAGTCATCTGGACCATAACTATATCATAGTCGGTCAGGAAATCTAATGTCATAACATCAATGATGCCGCTGATTTCCTTTATACGCTGTCGAAGGGACTTATCTGATGCCGCCTTAAAATCATTGTCTATAAAGCGGTCCCAGTTAGGAGCTACATATAGCATCCAAGGTCCGTAGTGGAATTGAGCTTGCGACTGCCCTTTCATAACCAGTATCTCATCCAGGAAATCTTCACCAGTCCAGGTACTATCTGTTGGGTCTGACAATACTCCAGCAATGGCACACGGCAAATCAGTGTAACCATAAATAATGCCGCCGGTACCGCCACCGAAAGCAAACTGGTCAGCCACTGTACTAACACCCAACAAAAGTTTTTCTGCTTCCTCTGCCACTCTAACAGCAGCAAGTTCCGCGGTAGTAGTATCCAAAGGCGAACCACCATTCCGGCTGGCCATTATCTGGCGAGCACTGAATTGGAAATCCTTATGAATGATGGGCAATGGCAAATTAGAAAGCTCAAACACCGGCCTGTCATTTGCATCGTCCCTTATTGCATCCATACTTACAGAAGCTGGACCAATATCACTCATAGTTTCCGTTTCCAGCACTGTCTTACCCATCCCATTTGGAATAGAATAAGTAAGGCCACGTGCACGGAGGTCACCAACAGCTTTTAGACGAGGCTTGGATACCTTAACAATGGCATCGTCTAAAATCTTCCAATCATCCTTCCTCAATGTAGCCGTTGCATTCTGCATAGGAACAGCATTTATTACACCACCCCTATCAACGTTCACATAAGAACGCTCGTCCCTACCTATATAAGGACGAAGGCTGCGAATGTCAAAATTGCACTGAAGCAATCTTGTAGCCACATCTCCAGAAGCCTGTCCATTCAAAATAAAATCCATTTAACTACCCTTTCAAATCTAAACCTCATTAACAGTCTCTTACATTCACGTCTTTTTCTCTTCTATGCCTACGAAACACGGATGTCAATAAGCTCGTTGCCTGCTCCACTTGCCAAGTCCACTGCCTCTTCCGCAACGCCTATGACAACCACTAACTCACTGGGGCTGTCAAGGTCAGGTGCTGACCTTATAAGACCATTGCCCGCACTACATACCTTTTCACCAATGGCAATTACCTCATCCTCAGCGAGTAACATTCTAAGAACAGTACCCTTTTGAGGTATAAGGAAACTAACAAGACTGTTATCAGCATAAACTGTTTCAACAGTGTTGCCCTGAAGAGCATCTTCCTCAGCGATTAATATTTCATCACCAATGGCTCCACCCTTATCAGTATGCCTACCTACTTCTCCATTGGTATCCATTACAAGCAACATACCAGGATAAATCCCAGCTTCGTTTGCTCTGGCCTCATCGTGCCGAAAATCACCTTTCCTATGTATCCTATTTGGATATGCCATTTTTTGTCCTTTCAACTTTTCTTTACATTTTCCTTACAGTAGCAATAGTGTCCATTTTTCCGTAAGCCAACAAATCCAAAATACCTTCCTACGCTCTCTTCCTCTTCTCTTCCTCAAAATTCCATACTGGTTCATCCATAGGTGTCTCTTCTGTTGTATTGGTAACCGGGTCGCTTTGGCCTCCATAATTGAGGGCTGTTACTACTGCCTCCTGTTGTTTCTCAGTATCAGCAGCAAGGGTGGCAAGGGATTTTAACTCATCCAAATCCTTCGCTTCCAACTGCTCCTTGGTGAATGTGTTCTTCTTATTTGTGGTAATGACCTCAATCAACTTAGTCTTACCAGCATTATAAGAAGCCAACCCACTCCGAAGCACACCCTTCAACCCATCCGGAACCTTCGTGTTGATGTAATCCTCTGCTGACATATTCGCCGTTGCTTCCTCTTCCTCTCCATCCGAAGCCTTATCCTTATCCTTATCCTCTTTCGTCTTGTCTTCATTCTCAGTAGTCTTCTTATCCTTATCCTTATCCTTGTCCTTGTTGTCATCAGCATCGGTGTTAGTTTCCTGGTTCTCCACTGGAATCATCTTATTGAGGATTTCTTCATCGAATTCCATCAGGTCTTCTTTGTCATCCTCTTCCCAGTGGGTGCCCTTATTTTCTATAAGAGCTTTTACAGCCTTCTCTTTCTTGTTCATCTTAACTTTCCTTTCGTTCTTAACTACATTAGTGACTGGTATATACTTTATGTCTTTCTTTACAACAAATGCCATACCCTTAAATGATATAGCACCGTCTACATCATCATAATCCTGTCTATACAAAATACCCGCTCGGTCATAAACAACGTACTCATCAAACACATCCTCAATCCAAACATAATCATCCTCCCCAAACTTTCCTTTTAATATAGATTGGAGTCGCTGCCGAGTATCATCAAAACTTATCTCATTCTCAACAAACTTCTGAATACAATGAATTAAGCCATCCCCCTTATTCTTCAAACACTCCACCGCCTTCTTATATTTAAGAGTCTTCAAATCAATCGTGATGGAGTTTTGCTCTGCATTCAAACGTAAAAACCCTGCTCCGTCTTCTATACTACAAGCTCCTTTCAAATCCGGTAAAAGAGCAAGGTGGTCGGGTCTGTAATTCCTCGCAATAGCTTCATAAGCCTCCCCATTCCACTCTCCCTCCACATTCTCATTATCAGTAAACAGCCCAGTGGACAGCTCCATTGTCTCTTTATTCTCTATTGCTTCAGCTATCCGCTCATCCACTTTATTCATCCTGTCAATCTCTAACCAAGCCTCCGCCTTCAACTTACCATCATCGAAAGTGGTGTTCATTATTACACCTACTTTTCTATTGGATAAGATGTCTGGGTCGCAGGCACTAACCATTGCACCATTTAACTGTGGGTGATAAACCACAATAGGCTTATGATTCCAAATAGATGGAATCTTAGCCAATTCATCAGCAGGATAATAAAGTGGACCATTACTTCCTTCGTGTACTCCTTCTACTATCATAATCATAGGAGCCACCAAGTAATCACGTCCTTCCATTGTATCGTTTCTGACCGTGCCTACAAAATTGGTTGTAATCTTTTGAAACAACATACCACTTCTCCTCATATTTACATCGTGTTCCTGATTACCAGACGCCTTAATAGCAGCCCCTTGCTTTGCTGCTTTAGCCTTTGCCCCACTACCAATGTAGCACTTACCACTCTTACCCCATCGCCACCCAGGCTTACCACCTTTTGTACATTTTTGTACCGGCATCCTATATTTCCTTCGTTTCTATATAAACGATTATGATGGAAAATCACACCAAAAGTCAAGATTTTTTTTGATGGAGAAAGCCTCATTGATTGAAGAGAGTGTAAGAAAGGTAATATATTGGATTAGAACAGAAGTGTTTTCTTATAAGAGGTTACAGTTATTCAATATATACAAAAGGAGATAAAAAAAAGATTGAAGATTTATTGAGAATACCCTATTTTCTCTTTTTATATGTATCCTTACTCTTCAAATTGATAGCCTTATTACAATGCAACCCCCAATGTCTCGTACATATCCCCCGCTTCCTACCACTCCTACTTGCCGAGTAAACCATAGCACAATCCCTTGTACATCTTTTAACTTCACATATACCATCTACTATCACTTCTCAATTTCCTTCAAAGTTAGGGGTAGGAAAACAGGTATGCAAACCTACCCCCAGTGTGATAAATAAAAGGGGTGGCACACACCACCCCTTTCGGAGGAGGTGATGAAAAAGCCTTCCAGCCCTTCCACCAAACCGTATCAGTTATCCTATTCATATATTATTATCGCCATTTCCACCATTTTTCTGAAATAAAAATAAAATTATTTCAAACCAATTTTTTACCAGACCATACAGAACGTTTCTTAACTTCCTTAGCAGACCGCCTTATAGTCTTTGGAGCCTCAGCCTGTATTGACTTTTCTATTGCTCTATCTTTATCCCTTCCCCATAACTGTCCTTTTTCTTTCCTTTTTATGTTGGCTGGTATCCAACTGCATCTACAATTAGGATGTCGTGGTAATAATCCTCTTGCCTCCTTTACTTTCATTACTACCCCTTCTAATTCCCCACACTCAATACAAACTACCTCATCACCAGCTGTACTCCACTCAGCCATCACCCCTACCTCTTCCACCCCCAACACCTCAAAGGCATCCAATTGTCCTTCGGCGTGGGCTCTTATTACTTCCGTCCTTGCTAATACCTTGGCTCTGGTATTATTTATCTTTGAGACATTCAAACGCAACTCCCGGGCAATCTTATATGCACCGTGACCTTGGGCCAAACCATCAGCCAATATCCTACTCATCTGCTGTCCCATTGCATCAGTTACACCTTTTAATTCATCAAACGCTCTCTCATATAACAGTTCTATCTTATGTAAGGCTTCGGGTTGACCAAAAGCAGTCCTTATGAATTCGGCCTGACCTCCTTCAAACAAACTTGGATGAGCAGTTAGTTCTGCTGCTCTCAAATCTGTATAAGCCCTTAACCCTCCCTTTTTATAAGCAGACTCAATATAGGGGGCAGTCCACGGCTCGCCACTTATACCCCCTACCGGAGTCAGTATGCCTGCATTTACTTGTTGCTGCAACCACCTTCTATATGACTTTACTTTTTGGGCGTTGGTTCTAAACCGCCAAATCTGGGCAGGGACATTACCCGTAGGTGGTTTTTGTAATACCATAGGACGAGATAATATCAAACCAAAAGCATCTTCCTCTACAACAAGAATTTGAATGGCTTTACTCAACTTCTTAAAACGTCTGGTCATATCGGCCATAAACTTCCTACGGAGCAGAGTAGTTCTTGTTGGGTCAAGTCTTAATTGATTTGGCATTATTATCACCACCTATCTATAGGACAATGGGCAGTTATCCATCTCTTTTTAATATGCAAACAACAACCACACTCCAAACAGCGTGGAACCAATCCCACATATACCTTATAATAATCACACCGCTTTGTATCTTTTGTCCCGATACATATTCTTATTAGCTTTTCCTGTTCCGCTCTCGTCCGAGTCTTAAACCCTGACTTTATATACTTTATCGTTTCGGATATAAGACTTCTCGACATTCGCCTATAAGATGGATAGGTCTTCTTAGGCATTTATCACTTCCGTATATTTTATAGGTCTATGAAGACTCCCTAATGCTATACCTGATTTCATAGCAGCTATAACACCCGCCGCCTCCAAATAATTTTCAACAAAGATTGAATTGCGTCCAAGAGGGTAGTTACCGTGTGAAAAAATTGTCCTATTTTCCTTCACAATAATTATAGGTATTTCACTCTCCTTGCAAGCCTCGTGCGGCCGTCCCCAACAACCATACGGAGAAACCATTACATCAACATCCTCAACCGACCAGCCTTTGCCTATCTGCGGAGCTTTATGCAAACCTTTCATAATACAATGTAAGAAAGCCAAGGATACCACTTCCGCAGCTAAAGCCGGCTTTGTAATTTCGTTATAATCGTGCAATTCGAGTACATCTTCTATAGTCGGCGAGTGGGCAACTGGCAAATTTAACCTTTCTGCAATAAGTTTGGATGCTTTTGCTTCAACGCCTCCCATCGGATTTACTCCGCCTTCTCGTAAATATTTCAACATTATTTCGTTGTCGAGTGTAATTGGAGTTGCAATAGCAAGAGCATCAAAATCATATTTCCATACTTGTTCTACTAACTCTTCCCATCCCAAAACATCGCCCGTGGCACATCCTCTTCCATCATATTTTGCTATCATTTGCAACGGTGTATCCAAAACAAGAATACGTGCTTCGACCCCTATTGTTACCCTTGCTGCTGAAACTGCATTTATAGTTTCGTTCCGAATAGGGGAATTTGTTACAACTAATATTCGATTGCTAAGAATCTCTTGGAGTTCGATGTGCCCTTCCAGGAACCGGTCGAGCATACTTCCTTCCACGTAAAGAGCATTCCCAGGCATTTCATTTATATCAGAAGCATTAACAACGTTTGGGTGCAAAAACAACTTGTCACAAACAGAACCAAGCAGTCTTGCAGCAGGAGTGGCATCGCCAGCGTGCCCTCCAATCTCACAACCTATACCCGTTGGAATTATCATTACAACATTCATATCTTAATTCCTTTCTCAATTAGATACTCAAGAAAATCTTGTCCCCAACCTAATACAAGCCCTCCCTCCTTAACCAAAGTTTGGGCGTGTTTCTTAAAACACTTATATGATTCCACATCCCGAGCCGTTCCATATTCCAACCAAATATCCCCCACAACGCAATCATACTTTATACCAATATCATCTTCATATTCCAAGAAATCACCGTGGATTACCGAACCTGTCAATCCTCCATAAACACGACGACACTCTTCTAACACCCCCAAATTACACTCAATACTCATAATAGAATCTACGAGAGAATTCTCGTGCAAACATCGTTGTAGTACACCCAAACCATATCCTGCAACAAGAACTTTACCATAAGCCTTATCTGCCACATACTGTTGTGATGCTACTTCTTCTGGTATATCCCACATCCACAGTTCGCCATCAATCCATAAAAAATTATGACCTTGCTGTTGTAATATTTCTACATTCATAATTTATTTCCTCTCTATAAATTGATAATTAGATTCATTTTCACCTACAACTAAATATCTACGACAAAAACTGAGTGCTATAAGAGGGTCGAATTCCTTACAACTAAATATATTTATGTAAACCGCATCAAGTTTTTCTAATACGTGAATCGTAATATTACTCGTAATAATAAATTGAACCGCAGAAGTTCCTGTCGTACGAGGTTTGGTTTGTCTATTCCAAGGAAGCACCCACATATCATCCCAAAAAACAAGTTTACAAGGTACCATATCTATCTCGTGGCAAAGGTTTCTAAAAAATTTCCCAAGAAACCTCCTTCGTTTCCAACTTCCAAAAAAAGTATTCTTTCCAGGAACAATACATTTATGCAAATCCAAAATCAACTCATATCCATATGAATTCATATTTTAACTCCCTTCATTTTACGTTTTACAACTCTGAAATTATTTTCCTTACAACACTGCTTAAAATACTCACATTGTGGTTGTCCAAAACCCCCGTGGCAAATCAAAGCCCTTCGAGTTACCACCTTATTAGTAGTAAATTCTCCTGTTCTACACTTATTCGTCTTCATCCTCTTCCTCTTCTATAATTTCATCATCTGTTTCAATTTCCTCTTCTTCTTGTTCAGCAGTATGTTTCAAAGATGCCACTTCAATTGCCTCAGCCTCTTCCTGTGTAAAGCCAAGTATCTTTATAAAATATTCCATTGGTGGTATTAAAGTATCGACTCCAGCAGCAACATATTTGGACATAGCCTCCGTCAATGATTTTGCCACAATAGCCTTATCCTCATCTGTGGGGGCATTCAAGTCAGGCCAATCCACAGTATATTCCACTGGCTCAGGTAGTATCCCAAAAACTATCATTCTATCAACAAAAGGTCTGATAACATACGGACTAACATAATTCTCCTGTCGTTGAGATAATCTCTTATTCCACGTTGTTATATCCTGAGCACTGGCTAACTTGGCTTCTTCTGTTCCCAAAAAGATACGATAAGGAATACCAAGACTAATAGCTATATTCCTCATATTGGATTCAATATGCTCTTTAGGACTGGATACTTGAGGAGTTAAGGACTTGACATTTATACCTTCCATAGCCAAATACCTCTGCAACCCTGCCATATATAACTCCATTTGGTCTTTTATAGAATCAACATCTATTCCTTCTACATCTGGCTGGGTCTCAAAACTTAGACCAGGAAAACCACCCTTCCAAAACATCTCACCACTACCACCCAATACTTTCCTAATATCAAGTAAGCGATTATAAACAGGTTCCATCCTTGGAGTACCATATATCTCACTCGTCTCCCTACCATCTGCTATATGTAATACCCTCGTCCAATGAACTATTTTGGATATTTGAGTGTTGGAAGTTTCTGTCCCCTCAAAATCAACGGAATAAGTAGTAGGAAAACCATACCGTGGGCTGGTCGTATCTGCCTCTTTTGTCTTAACCTTAACAGAGGTTTGGTCAAAGGGTTTTAGATAAATAAGTTTATGTTCACTCTTGCCTACCTTCTCACCAGTAACTTCATTTATACCCTCTACAGGTTCACTTAATTCTTTACCATCACCTATCCCTAATAATAATATACCAAACTCCCCTATACCACTCAAAACATCTATTCTCTGTAGGTAATGGAATGTACTCCTTTCCTTCAGGAGAGTCTTCCACACTTTCTCGAATTCCGTTTCATCAGATTTTTCCGTTTCAAATATGATTGGAGGTAAAGCCCAGGTTTCTTCTGGCAATATCCTTACTACTCTTTTTGCCACTCCAGACCTTTTGTACATTGCCTTATACTCTGCAGTGGTAATAACATCAGGGTAACCACATTCCAAATTGATGTCCTTACCTGGATTGAGAAATTTTCTGAATAACTCACTCCTCATTAAGTGGGCATTGGTCATAAGACCCCGTATGGCGGCCTTACTTTCATTCGTAGCAGCTTTGATTTTTTGCTTACTTATTTTTAACCTTGTATTAGTTTCTACTAAAAGTTCTCCAGCTGTCTTTCTCTTTGCCATTACACAACTCCCTTCATTTTCCTTTTCCTAATAGATAACTTACAATACGCTTTCTTATTACCTTCTGCTCATCCACAATCTCACCAACACCACACCTATGATATTTCAAGCACGGACAACACATCTTACATTCGGGACACTGTACCATCACTGCCATCTTCTGCTCCCTTCTTTACTTCCTCTGTTACTGATTCAGGGTCTCGCTTTATCCCATTATACTTATCTGCATCTATAAGCCTAAGGGAAATACAGGCTACAGAACCCAACCTATCATTCCCCAATAGGCGCTCAAACAAATCCCCCAATGTCTTCTTATACTCTTTATCTGTCCGAATAAGATACTTCCTCCCATCAAAGGCTTCCACCATAATTACTTTTATTTGGTTAGCCATCTCTATCTTCCTTTCCTAAACAAACTACCGGCTATCTTCTTCTTCTTATTCAATATGTTAAAGGCACCACTTGACGAGTCCACCTGGTCCTTGTACTTGGAATATGGAAAGAAGCTCAACTCATTCAAATAGACCATATTCCAATCTGCTCTTACCATATATACATTTCCAATATTAACCTGAGTGGAGTACGGGTCTGCCCTTAGTTCCTTAGAGGAATCAGAACCAGAGGGTTTGTCTATCCTAACTATCCACCCAGCCAAATTCTTAACAGTATTCTCAGCACTCTCTTTACCTCCACTACCTGGTTCTTGCTCTACTCCTATAATTACATCTTTTCCATCCATCTCCGCTGTTTGTTTTATTTTAGCTTCTCGTTCTGCTGAACCAAGCCTATCACGTATTACATCTAATATCCAAAATCTTCCCTCTATATCCTTCCCCAGCAAGGTCCCCACAGTAAAAGCACCCTTTCCTCCCTCTGTTCCAGCCTTATCCCAAAAGCGAACCCTCTCCTTCCACCTAAGTTTGATTGGTATCCCCTCTTCTATATGAATCTTAAGTGTCTTAAACATACCACCCCCACGTGGAACAGGCCATTGCATAAACTGTCCTGCATAACCATACTCACCTATAGTAGCCAGATTCTCATTCAATACTTCCTTAGGTAATCGTACAGAGTCCATCAACCCATTTTTATAAAAATGCCTTAATCGCTTGGGCTTAACCTTATCCGATAATTCCGCAGGGAGACATATATGCTTAAGCTTCAAAGGACCACCATCAATCATCTGTGCTGCCTTAATATGTTCTATCATATTGGCTGTACAATCGTTTTGATGAAGACGCTGCATTATCAATATTGTTGGAACAACAACCTTATTTACTTTCCGCGTAGGTAAAGTTTCAGCCATCCATCTATTAGCCGTTGCCAGCTCTGGTTCTGAAATAGCTTTGTTAGGGTCAATCGGGTCATCTACCATAAGAAAATGTCCGTGCATACCAGTAACACTACCTCCTACTCCTACGGCATATCGACTACCACCCTTTGTGTTTACATAATACGACTTGGTATCTTGGTCTTCCCTCAGTTTAATGTTCGGAAAAGTCCTCTGATACTTATCACTCTTAACTACATCCCTACCCCTACGTGATAAGTCCATAGACAAGTTATGAGCATAACTTCCTCCTATGATTCTCGCTGACGGCATTCTTGTCCAAGCCCAAGGATGAAACATAATAGAACATATTGTTGATTTGGTACTTCCAGGGCTTATGTTTATAACTAAGTCATACTCTTTTGGCTCCCACCTAAAGACCCTTTCTGCTATAACTTGGAGTTCATCACATAAATACTCAATATGCCAATTCGGTATGTATTCTTCAGGTACGATAGTATCCCAAAACTCTTTGACAAATTCGTAAAAACTTTCTTTTACAATACTCGCCAAAACATCATACTCATCGAATTTGATGTCTTCTAACTTTGTTTGTTGTTTCGTAATGATTTCAAAATCTCTTTTCTTGCTTGTAAGGGTAATTTCATCATATCTACACTCATTACATTCTGATTCAATTCACCAGATAAATTCATATCCACTTCTACCTTCTCGTTGAAACCCCTGTCCCTATTAAAAGTTCTATTGGCAAAGATAATAGCTGATGTGTCTCCACTCTTTATTAGCCTACATAAAGAATCTTCAAAAAAATTCTTCTTATGCCAAACAAGCTCATTCAACAATTCAGCAAAGTCTGGGTCTTTCTTCCATCTCTCAAGGGTCGTACGGCTTATATTAACCTTTCGTAGGGCCTGTGAGATAGAAAAGTTACCTCTCGTCCACGCATAGACAAAAAGATGTTGTCTAACATTCTTCCCCTTCCTATCCAAAATTGCCTCTATCTTTTCTAAGTTACCCTTCGCCCTATCCAATTTATTTATTTTTTTCCAAACCTTCCTTAACTTAGAGGACAATCTGTTATAGACATAATCACTAAGACAAGTAACCTTATCGTTCCTACCTCTGTATTCTTTTCGCCCCCTTTGAATTGCATCTCTAAATACTTTTTCCGTTGTTCTCCACGACCTAAAAGTTGGAAGTGATACACCCAATACCTGTGCCATTTTGAATTCTGTCATTCCACCCTTTGCCAGGAGATAAACATCTACAATGAACTTGTCTTTCCATACTGTTCGTCCAGGCATTTGAATCTCCTTTTAGCGGCTATAATAACACAGCATAATTTGAAATCATTACAATTCCTTATCCGCCCACCCATCTAACCCAAAAATACATACGTTGAGTCAGTCTTTTTTGACCTAAAATCACCCATTTTGGGCTAAAAACACAGTTTTCGCAAAAAAAGCGAAAAAAGTGGAAAATTAGTGTTTACATCGTACTGGTATCTTCGTACTATATACATAGTACAATAGTACTTTACAAGTTAATAATATGTAGGGCAGTTAAAGGCAATGTCCTAAAATCGAATCCTGGAACCGGTAGGGTGAAGGGAAAAACAAAGGATGAATCTTTTGTAAGCCACTTCTAACATATACGCTTTGGGACTACTTGGGAAAGGGCAGTAACTTTTTACTGTAACCTGTTTGGGATGGCCACACTTGAGCCATTGGACAGAAAGGTAGTTGGATGCACAGTCGGTATGTTGGTTGTATAAAAAATATACCAAGGGTGGCAGGTTAAAAACTGTCACCATTGCTGTATTTTTAGAAACCAATTTTTTTAACCTATTTGAAAAGGAGTATTAGAAATGACTATTAAGGAAATCAAAAACTCATTGCTTGACAGTATCGTAGCTTTGGAGTCCATTATGTCCTGGACACCAGAAAATGTTAAAAACACATTTGGTATTTCAAAAGACGAGGCTATCAAAAATTCA
>SDBT01008914.1_pt1 | contig 16317 bp, 15 predicted proteins | sample 2277101 | NCBI WGS metagenome assembly SDBT01 (sample SAMN10404973, study PRJNA504765) | marine sediment metagenome | isolation source: marine sediment core GS10_PC15, 103 cmbsf | place: Arctic Ocean: Southern Knipovich Ridge | collected 2010 | reverse complement strand
AAGGATATGAGAATCCTGTCAGTAGAACAACTTCAAGAATTCATCACCTTGATCGGTGAAGAGAATGTTGAAGGTTGTACAAAAGCCCTAGCCGACAATGTTAAGGTTTGGGTCTTTCGAACAGAAGCTGAGGTGAAGGAAGAACAGGAACTCACAAAAGAAGAAAAACAGTTTTGCTTCGCTCGATTTGCTAATGGTGAAACTTGGGCAGGGATCTTTCGACAAGGTGTAACTCCTGGGGGTACGGATTTCAATACACACGATACTCGTTTAAACAGCAGGTTCCATAGCACATACGGCGGTATCCACTAACGACAAGGAGAAAGAAGATGCTAGAATCCGTAGCTCCAATAGGTAAATGGGGAATGAGCGTCAGTTGGACCGAAGACAAAGATGTACCACTAGGGAGACTGGTTGCGTTAATGCCGAACATCCCTGGGTTCACACCCAAGATGTCGGGAGTTAAGAAGGCTTTACGTAGAATCAAAGCTCTCAACGATGAGAATGTCATGCTCGTGAAATCCACGTTCATTGGATTGCTCACAGGAGCACAGAAGGTTGGCGTGAAGCTGAACTTTCACCGACCGGCGACCCTGTTCAACATCATGGCAAAGCAAGCCACGGGTAATGGCAGATTGCTCCCACCACTCTACAAGGGTGTGAGCTACAACCCCGCTGGTGCGAACTGGAACGAGTGGCTGGTTCTGCTTGATTTTTTCGCAATTATGCGACGATTCGTGACACCCGGTCGGGAGGGTATCCAGACAGCAGTACTGGATGCCTCACTGTACTGGATGGTGAACCTACTTGGTGAGGAAGGGTTGATTCTGACCTCACCTGATCCATCCGAAGCAACGGTGCAGCTTTTGGCCCAATTACGCAACCATGTTGTCCGTAGATCTCCAGACCCAACCATGTACGAGATTGCCCTGCAGAGAAACTCGTACATGCGAGCGATTGCCGAGAGGTTTCCGGCATCATCGGCTCCACCAGTCTTCAGTGTCTTAGATGTATGGAACGATCCTGGATTTGTGGAGTTCTTGGCAGTGGCAATCAGAAACTTCTGCGAGCACCAGAAGAACGGTCGCTGGAAGGTGACAAAGGCCGTGAGCTACCAACGGTACATGACTTACTCTCCGTGGGTCACACCGCTCGTTGCTGCTGAGCAATCTTTCATGGCAGCACGAAGTGGATTCCAGCTATTCCTTGCTCCGGTACAAGAGGCAGCATGGAACAGTGTAGTAGATGAGATGTGCCGACTGACACAGACACCGCTGTACTCTGTGTTCATGTACGACCGGCCCAATAGCGGAGAGATCGCTTATGGCGACTTTCCGTTCTTCTCAGACATGCTTCCCGCGCTCACGGGAAAGCTAGCGAGGAACCCTGTTCTGTTGCCGATCATCGCCGGCTACGTCGCGCCATTTCTCGGATTAGAAGACGCACACTATCTCCAAGAAATGGTTGAGCAGGGCTGTGTGAAGACAGCATCAGAGATGATTTTTGCATTCATCTCCCAGATTCACACCCGAGCCCTCGAGTTGTACGATGAAGGATTCAGCGAGCTACCACTCGACAACCTCGGATGGCTAATGCAGTTCCCTCCGGGAACTTGCTAATCGCGCCTGGCCAGCGAAACAATCACGATAGGCGCACAATGCGCACAGGGGCGGGTTCGTTTGGAAGAACGAATCGCCCTTTTTATCTTTTAATTTAATTAGTTATAATTTCTCTTAGTTTGGCTATTTGGTAAATACTAAATACAAGAATAAGAGCTGCTATCCATTGAGATAAAGATAATATAGTACCGTATAATTTCATGTCTATTAAAATCGCAATAAATGGAAAAGTAAGTTCTAGTATAGTAGAAATATGTACTGGTGTTTTGGAAAGACCTTTATAATAAATAAGTAATGCCACCATTCCTGTCGAAACAGCAATAAGAACAAAAAGTCCAAATTGAGAAAATGTAGGTGTACTCAAACTTGCTCCATAATTCAATAAAAGTAAAACCGGTAAAGCAATAATTACAGTAAATAAAAATCTATAAAAAGTGGTAACAATGGGCTTAATGTCTACTAAAAGCATTTTAGAAAAAGTTGTAGAAGAACCCCAGGCAAATGCAGCTCCCAAAGCAAAGAGTGCAGCAATAATGGTTTCCTTTCCTGTATCTAAATTAACAATACCGTTTGGAAATGTTACAAAATAAGCAGACACTAAAGCCAATATTGCCCAAATGGTGTACTTTTTAGTAATTTGTTCTTTTAAGAAAATACGAGCAGTAGTAATTGCAAATATTGGTTGAAGTTTCTGTAAGAGAAATACTACAGAGAAAGAAATAAAATTAACCCGTAATAATGCAGTAGTGAACCAAAGGGTGCCAAGTAATCCGCTTAACAAAGACACAATTAAAAGCAAAAACCATTGTTTTTTACTAAAATGTACTTTAAATAAATATTTAAAAACAAAAGGAAGTAAGATTATAAGACCAAATAAATGTTCAAAAAATACTATTGTAAGTGGTGGAAGAGTATATAAGTATCGACGAATAACTCCATCTAGGGCCCATAATAGTGCGGCAGTAATTATTAAAATAGGACCAGCATATTGTTTTAACATTTCTTTAAGTCTTTCTTTATTTGTGCAATTAACTCTTTTTCATTTTTAAACTTTTTAAATTTTCGAATAAATTTTCCAACTTCAAATATTGCTTTTTCCCCATGAGCATTACCCTCAAAACCAACAAGATGAGCTTCAATTTTAGGTAAACCTTTTTTGTCTTTTGGACCTATTATTATTCCTGCTTTATATAATTTTTTCTTAAGAAAAACCCTACCAGCATAAATACCAAAATTAGGTTTCTTTTTTAATTTTAAAAAAAATCTTCTAGTTATATTTATTGTTGGATAACCAATTTTCTTACCATATCCATTCCCTTTTATAACTTTTCCGTAAATTATATAATACATTAAAAATTATCTACCTAGCTTTAAACCAAGTTCTTTTAATTGCTTATCAGAAATCGGTGCGGGAGAACCCATCATTAAATCTTTACCTTCACCTGTTTTTGGAAATGCTACAACTTCTCTAATATTTAATTCATTTTGTAAAATCATAACAATACGGTCAATACCAGGAGCAAATCCTCCATGTGGAGGTGCACCATAAGTAAATGCTTCAAGCATATGACCAAATCTCTCTTGTTGTTCTTTATCACTAATTTTTAAGAGTTTAAAAATTTGTTTTTGCATATCTTTCTCATGAACACGAATACTACCAGAAGAAAGTTCATAACCATTTAATACCATATCGTATGCATTTGCTCTGATAGAAAATACATCTTCTCCTTTTATAAATTTCTCTTTATCTTCTTCTCTAATAGAGCAAAATGGGTGATGTACTGATTGAATTCCTCCATCATCTGTTTTTTCAAACATAGGAAAATCTACAATCCAAACAAAAGAAAGTTCATTAGGGTCATCTTTATTTACACGCAAATCTGGTTTATCAGAACCATATTTTTTCATTGATTCTGCATAAGATAATCTAGGAAAAGGAATTGTTGTGATTTTCTTTTCTGGATAAACACTTTTTATAAGCTCAATAAACATTTTTTCTGTATATTCCAATACCTCTTCTTGATTAACAAAAGACATTTCATAATCAAGTTGAGTAAATTCTGGCTGTCTATCCCCTCTAGTGTCTTCATCTCGCATACAACGAGCAATTTGAAAATATTTTTCAAATCCAGCAACCATAGAAAGTTGTTTAAATTGTTGTGGAGACTGCGGTAATACATAAAATTGTCCATTAAAAAGTCGAGATGGAACTACATATTCTCTTGAACCTTCAGGTGTTCCCTTCATTAATATTGGAGTTTCAATTTCAATAAAACCATTATCATGCATATATTTGCGAAAAAAAGTAATTATTTTATCTCGCATACGAATATTTTTTTGCATTCGTTCTGTTCGTAAATCAAGGTATTTATATTTCATCCTAACATCCTCATTAACACCTATAGAGTTTTCATTTATTTCAAAGGGTGGAGTTTTTGCTTTATTTAAAATTTCAACACTAGTAATTTCAAGTTCAATATCTCCATTTAATATGTTAGAATTTATATTTTTATCTGGACGCTTATTAACAATACCAGTAATTTTAAGCACCCATTCGGACCTTATTTCTTTTGCTTTTTCTATTGCTTCAGTTCTACTTGGTAAAGCAACACATTGAATTTTTCCAGTCATGTCACGCATATCAAAAAAGACCATTTTCCCTTGATCACGTCTAGTGTCTACCCATCCAGCAATAACAATTTCTTTATCAATATTATCCTTTAAATCCTTTATATATACTCTGTTTTTCATTAAAATCATTTTATCATGAATTGAGAAAGAAAAATAGCGATGACAAAAGAGAAAGGGCTGCTACGACGGTCAGGTCGCGAACAGCCCTTTATTTCCCTCGTCTATTTTATGCCTGACGGAATTAGGCACCTGATTTTAGGAAAACCAGGAAATCGACTCACAACCACGCCATCAGAACGATACGCTCACCAGCCATCAGTGGCTTCTTGACCTCTCCTAGCTTGCGAGGAGCTACTTTTGAGAGAGTTTCGCTAGAAACCACTTTGGGTTTCTGTCTACCTCTATCAACCAATTCTCCCTCATCAGAACTTGAATTGGGTTGATTCTGACCATCTTGTTGACTCATCTGAGCCTCCCTTGGTGTGAATTGAGGAACAAATTATCCTCGCCCCAAACGAGAACACCAGCTTTCTATTTAGAAAGCTGGTGTTTGAGTTGTAATTTTGTTTTAAGAGTTTTTACAGCGCAAAAATCAGCCTTCTAAAATTGTGGCTGAAAAAGAAAAAGTTATTTACCTGTATATTCTTATTCACCATTTTAATGTAGGATACTATTATAAAAATGCAAATATAAAAAGCCGGACAACACATTCCTTTGGATTGTTGCCGGCTTTCATGAAAGTTGATCAGGACTCTCAACCTGTTGTCTAGAAAACACCGAGTACATTGACCATGAGATCTCAACCAACTACCCAGCACTAATTTTTAGGGTGGGGAAGCAACAATTAGCCCACAACGTTGGCATTCAATCCGATATGAATCTGTCCCAGTTTCGGGAAGCTGGGAATATAGCTGAGTCCCCCCAAAATCGCCATAAAGTAGAATTTCCCACATCAGTTGAAACTTATGATTTTTCCCTTGACATAGAGTATGGTCATTAAACCGATAATTTCCACGAGGAGGAAACCAAGCCTTAGACAAAATAATATCCTTTGACGCAATAATCATTTTGCATTTCTTGCACCTTATTCTATATTTGATGACCATCTGACTCAAAACCTTTGAGAAACTGACAGACCAGTGAGGAAAGGATTTTTTCTTGTTGGGTGGAATTACTTTCCATATCATTACCCCACTCAAAACTTTTGGGAAATGGATACACCAGCGAGACATCCTCCCGTTGGATAAAGACACTTTCCATTGTAAACGAAAGTTATGCAGTAATCGATCTGCCCCAAAACACCCTGCTTTGATCTTCATGCGACCCTCCTAGTTAATACTTGCTTACAAAGAACAAAAATGACGCTCATGCGCCACCCTATGGATTCCTTTAGATTTTCAAAATAGAAATCAATAAACAGACGCAAAAACAAGTGTTTCTGCGCGCCACCAAGATTTCATTATTTTATTAATTTTTAACTTATCTTTTATATTTTTCATACCATTCACATTATACTACTATGTACTAGTACATAGTAGTATAATGTGAAAATAGTGCAACCATGAACTGTGGATAACATCCCAGACCTCTATTTACCTAATTTCTTTAACATTAAACGAAAACCACCCTTTTTATTACGGAATTCGCGAGAACCCCTAGTAACAGTACTTATTCCAATACCCAAATCCCCTGCTATAGATCTATGGTCTTCTTTTTTATTCAACTTTTTAACTATCTGCCACCTCAAAGCTAAAGCTTCAAACTCAGCTGGTGTTAAGATATCTAACAAAAACTCAGTCATTAATCTTTTATCCCCATGAATTTTAGAAAAAACTTCAACCAGTTCTTTTTTATATTTGGAAATTTTTTTATTAGTATTTTTCATATTTAAAACGAAACTTAATACACATTTACCCCAATCTTCTCTCTAACTTCTTCCATTTTTGCACTTGCTATTTTTTTCGCTTTTTCGCCACCAGCTTTAAGTATTGCAAGTGCTCCTGGTATATCTTTTTCTAATTCTTTCCTTCTATCTCGAAGTGGTGCTATAAAATTCTCTAAATCCTCTATAAGTAATTCTTTTAATTCTTTATATTTCCCCGCTTTTTCTTTGTAAATTTTCTTTAATTCATCTTCTTCGCGCACAAGTTTGTGTATATCATAAACATTTTTTGGAATTCCCTCTCCAGAATCTGTAACAATACTCATTACGGCTTTTTTTATTTCTTCATATTCAGCAAATAGTGGAATAGTATTATTATAACTTTTACTCATTTTGCGACCGTCCGTACCAGGCACTACTGCATTTTCTTTTACAATCATTGCTTCTGGTAATTTAAAAGTTTCTCCATAAATATGATTAAATTTTTCTGCAATATCACGAGCTATTTCTACATGTTGTTTTTGATCCGCACCAACTGGAATTATGTCTGAACCATAAAGCAAAATATCAGCTGCCATTAAAACTGGATAATTGAAAGTACCAACATCAATTTCTTTATTTTTTGCTTCAGCATCTTTAAAAGCATGTGCACGCATTAAGTACGACATTGTAATAATAGTATCAAAAATCCAAGTAAGTTCTGTGTGTTCAGAAATATCACTTTGTTTAAAAAGTACTACTTTTCCTGGATTAAGACCAATAGCTAAATAATCAAGCAATACAGCTTTAATATTTTCATTCATTTCTTTAGGATTACGCAAGGAATGCAAAGCGTGATAATCAACTATTATGGCATAACCATCATGCTCGTTTTGTAAACTAACAAATTGCTTCATTGCCCCAAAATAATTACCAATATGAGGTTTCCCAGAGGGCTGAACACCTGATAAAAACACCTTTTTTGACATGTTCATATATTATCATATTTAAATTATTTCAGCATAAATAATTGTCCACATTTTAATAACATTTTACGCATTTTTGGACTTTGACTTTTTTTCTAACATGCTAGAATAACTCACATGGCAATCAAAAAACAGAACAAGGCAAGAAGTAATAATATTAGAATTCCTCCTCAGAGTATTGAATCGGAAAGAGCAGTATTGGGCTCTATTATGCTTCGTAAAGAAGCTATACATGAAGTAGAAGATATAATTACTCCAGAATCTTTTTATGTTGAAAAACATAAAATGATTTTTAGGGCAATGCTTGATTTATCTATAAAGAACGAACCAATAGACATGCTATCCTTGTCTACAAAATTAGGAGAACAAAAATTACTAGATGCAATTGGTGGAAATAAATATCTAGCAGAAATAGTAAATCAAGTTCCCTCCTCTACTAATGTTAAACACTATGCTGACATAGTACAGAAGAAATATGTTCTCCGAAGCTTAATTGAAGCTGCGGATTATGTTGCAGAACTTGCTTTTGAAGAGGGTGATGATCACATGGATGACATATTGGATATGGCAGAAAAAAAGGTCTTTGGTGTTATTTCATCGCCGAAAAATCAAAAATATATAAATTTAAAAGATGCTTTACCTGAAGCTTATGAGCGTTTAGAAAAATTACATGAACATAAGGGAATGCTTCGTGGGCTTCCAACTGGATTTAAAGACTTAGATACTATGCTTTCTGGTTTTCAAAAATCAGATTTAATTATTCTTGCTGCTAGACCGAGTATGGGTAAAACTACATTAGCATTAGACATTGCACGTATAGCTGGAGTAGTTCATGAAAAATCAGTAGTTATATTTTCTTTAGAAATGTCTTCACAGCAATTAGTGGACAGAATGCTTTCTGCTGAATCCAGAGTTAATGCTTGGAATTTGCGTACTGGTCGTCTTTCTTCTGATCGAGAATTTTCACTACTTCGAGATTCATTAGATAAATTAGCGAAAGCAAAAATTTATATTGATGATCAGCCAGGAAATTCAATTGTTAAAATGAAAGCATTGTCAAGAAGATTAAAGATGGAAAAAGGACTTGATCTTATTGTTGTAGACTATTTACAATTAATGACAACTTCCAAAAATTATGACTCAATGGTAAGTCAAGTAACTGAAATATCAAGGTCATTAAAATCTCTAGCTAAAGAATTAGATGTACCAGTTCTAGCACTTTCTCAATTATCTCGTGCGGTAGAATCTCGTGGTGGCAAACCTCGATTGTCTGATCTTCGTGATTCAGGTTCTATTGAACAGGACGCAGATGTAGTGATGTTTATACACAGAGAAGACAAACTAAAAGATGAATCAGAAAAAACTAATATTGCCGAAATTTTAATTGAAAAACATCGAAATGGTCCAACAGGAAAAATAGAGCTATTCTTTGATGAAAAAACTACAACATTTCTTAATCTTGAAAAAAGTAATATTAGTGAATTTACTTCATCTAAAATAAGTGAGGAATTAGATGAATTTTAATGCTAAAATACGGGGATGGACACAATAGAAAAATTAAGTGAAATTTTTAAAGAATTTCCTGGTATTGGAGAAAGACAAGCAAAACGTTTTGTTTATTTTTTAATGTTTCGAAACGGTGAATATGCCACAAATTTATCTAAATTAATTTTAGAACTTAAAAAAGAAATTTCACAATGCAAAAATTGCTTTAAATTTTTTCTTTCATCTACCCGAAATGCTACGCATAGCGTTGCAGGCGGGAATAAAACAAAAAAAGATGTATGTGAAATTTGCACTAATCCAAACACCAATTTAGATCTTCTTATGGTTGTAGAGAAAGATTCAGATTTAGAAAGCATGCAAAAAAGCAAGTTATATCATGGTAAATATTTTATTTTAGGAGGACTTGTGCCTATTGTTGAAAAAAATACTAAAAAACAAATTCGAATTGAAGAACTAAAAACAAATATAAAAAATAATTCTTCTCTAAAAGAAATAATTTTAGCTTTTTCTTTAAATCCACAAGGTGATCATACAGATTCTTATATACGCGAGCAACTTAAAAAAATAGTAGAGAAACAAAATATAAAAATTTCTTCTTTAGGAAGAGGTCTTTCTACTGGTACTGAACTTGAATATTCTGATAATGCTACTCTTAGTAATGCTTTAAAAAACAGACAATAATCCCGTCGATGGTGGGATTATTTTATGGAAATAATTTTTACTTTAAAGAAGTGTTGTCTATGTCCACTTCTTCTTAAATAACGAGATTTTTGTTTATATTTTACAACAAGTATTTTTCGAGCACGGCCAATTTCTACTATTTCAGCATCTACTTTAGCACTTGTAATATAAGGTGTACCAATGGTTGTATCTTTGCCATTATCCACCAACAAAACCTTATCAAAAGATAACTTGTCCCCTTTCTTATATTCTCCCTTTATTTTTTCAATAGAAACAATACTACCCTTAGAAACCTTGTATTGTTTGCCACCTGTTTTTATAACTGCGAATTCCATAGGGCTTATATTATATGATTTTTTGGAAAAAGGCAAGTATTATTCCTTATTTTATACAGTAGATTTCAGGTACTGGTAATAAAAAGATATTTTGCTATAATGACTAACATGTACACAAAAATAGTTGAAAAATATTTTTTCTTTGGACTTTTGCTTATTACCTTACTTTTTACTTTTTTAATTTTTCGTCCTTTCTGGATAATATTAATACTGGGTACTTCGTTCTCCATAGTACTTTATCCTATATATAGGATACTAAAAAAAAGAACACCAAGTTGGATAGCTTCACTTTTTACAGTGATTTTTTTTATAACAGTACTTTGTGTCCCTCTCTTTGGTATTGGAACTATAATCTTTAATCAAAGCCAAGATCTTTATACTACTGTCGTTGGTCGTGAAAACATCGGACCCTTCTTAAATGCACTAGATACTACTATAAATAAATACTTACCAGTAGGAATAAATTTTGATATGCAGGCCAAAACAAGTGAACTTATTTCTTACACTTCAGGAAATATAGCAAAGATTTTTAGCGCAACCTTATATACAATTTTTTCATTCTTTTTGCTACTTTTAATTATGTTTCACTTTCTCAAAAATGGAGAAAAATGGAGAAAGGAAATCATCATACTAAGCCCATTAGGTGACAAAGATGATGAAAAAATCATTACTAAATTATCACACTCAGTTAATGCGGTGATAAAAGGATCTCTTCTAATTGCAGCTATCCAGGGTACATTAATGGGTCTTGGATTATTTATATTTGGTATTCCAAATGCAGCACTCTGGGGAGTGATAGCAAGTATGTTCTCTCTGGTACCTACTATTGGCACCTCTATCGTTTCAATACCAGCTATCATTTTCTTATTTGCTGTGGGAGAAAATACTAATGCAGTAGGCCTCCTTGTTTGGTCAGTGGTCGTAGTCGGCATGATTGATAATTTTTTAAGCCCCATTGTTGTTGGGGGAAAAATAAACATACCATCACTTCTTGTTCTTTTTTCAGTATTAGGTGGAATTTCGCTTTTAGGGCCAATTGGTATATTAGTAGGCCCACTAACAATCAGTCTACTTTATACATTAATTTCAATATACAGAGATGAATTCAAGCCCAACCCCCAAAATACATCTATATAATACTCTCTCACGAGAAAAAGAAATTTTCTCTCCAATACATAAGGACAAGGTTCAAATGTATACTTGTGGACCAACTGTTTACAATTACGCACACATAGGTAACCTTCGAGCCTATGTTTTTGCCGATATTTTATGCAAGACTCTTAGATATAATAATCTAGAAGTTAAACAAATAATGAACATTACTGATGTTGGGCATCTTTCCAGTGACGCTGATTCTGGAGAAGATAAAATGACAAAAGCGCTTCTGCGAGAAAAGAAAGAATTAACATTGAAAAACATGAGAGAGTTGGCTGAATTTTATACTAAAAGATTTAAGGAAGATTTAGGGAAATTAAATATTCAGTTACCAAATGGAATGTACTTTGCTAGTGATTATATAAAAGAGGATATAGAGCTCATAAAAAAATTAGAGAAAAAAAAATACACCTATAAAACAAGCGATGGAATTTATTTTGATATTTCTAAAATGTCTGATTATGGAATATTGTGGGGCGGAAAAAGAAATTGGAATAAAGACGGTTCTAGGGTAATAGAAAATACTGAAAAGAAAAATCCTGAAGATTTTGCATTGTGGAAATTTAATAAAAAAATTAGCTTTGATTCCCCTTTTGGAAAAGGTTTTCCGGGATGGCACATAGAATGTTCAGCTATGAGTATGAATTTCCTTGGTGAACAGTTTGATGTTCATACAGGAGGAATAGACCATGTTTCAATTCACCACACTAATGAAATAGCCCAATCAGAATGTGCAACTGGTAAAAAACCTTTTGTTAAATTTTGGATGCACAATGAATTTATAGATATAAAAGATGCAAAAATGGCAAAGTCACAAGGAAACTTTTTTAAACTTGAAGATATTATAGAAAGAGGAATAAATCCCATCACTTATAGATTTTGGCTTTTAATGGGTCACTATCGTACTAAATTAAACTTTATATGGGAAGCAATAGAAGCAGCTCAAATAGCCCTAAAACGCTTATATAGGCTTTATATAGAGCTAGGAGATGAAATAGGTAATGTGCATGAAAACTCCATAGAAAAGTTTAAAAAACACATAAATAACGACCTGGATACACCTCGTGCTTTATCTTTATTGTGGGATGTTATTAAAGATGAAAATATATCCTCTGCTGATAAAAAAGCAACTATAATAGATTTTGATAAAGTCTTAGGCTTAGGTTTTAAAAATATAAAAAAAGAAGAAATTCCAAAAGAAATATTCGCCTTAATGAAAGAACGTGAAAAAGCTAGAATAGATAAAGATTTTAAAAAGTCCGATGAGTTACGAAATAAAATTAATTCTCTAGGGTATGAAATAAAAGACTCTAGTATTGGACAACAAGTTTTAAAAATTTAATATAATTATATTCCTTCTTCTTTGAGCTTTTCTATAAGCTCACGAGATTTACGAGAAATTTTTGAAGGAAGCTTAATATTTAACTTAATTAGTAAATCCCCTCTTTTACTTTTTGACATAGGTACACCTTTGCCCCTAACTCTAAGAATTTCATTAATTGTTACCCCTTCTGGAATTGTAACTTCAATTTTCCCGTCAAGAGTTTCAATAGGATACTTTATACCCAAAAGAGCATCAGACAGTTTTAAATTCAAAACCATTACTAAATTATTACCCTCACGTTTAAATATAGGATGAGAAGCCACATTTATTTTTATATAAAGATCTCCAGAAGTACCCTTTGAGACTGCTTCTCCCATACCTGACATTCGAATCATTTCACCATTACGAATTCCTAGAGGAATAACAAGAGAAATCTCTTCTTCACGACGAAGTACTCCTCTACCTTTACATTTATCACAGGGATCTTTTGGTACTTCACCCACACCCAAACAAGTTTCACAAATTTTTGTATTAGAAATTGTTCCCAAAATAGTTCTTTTCATCTCGTGAATCTTTCCTTGACCATTACAGAGCTTACAAGTTTCCATTTTAGAACTCTTTTTAGCACCAGAACCACTACAAGTAACACATTTAGATACTTTTGTAATTAATATTTTCCTGGTAATACCAAAAATAGCATCAACAAAAGAGATCTGAATTTCAGTTGAAATATCTCGTCCACGACGTGCTTGTGCTCTGCCACCACGCATACCACCACCAAAAAAATCACTGAAAATATCATTTAAGTTACCAAAATCAAATTCTGCACCACCACCTTGAAATCCAGAAAAATCAAAACCTTCAAAACCTGCCCCATCAGCATGGCCTATATTATCAAAATTAGAACCAAATTGATCATACTTAGATTTCTTAGAATCATCAGATAATACCTGATAAGCTTCATTCACTTCTTTAAATTTAGTCTCATTACCTTCTTTTTTATCAGGATGATATTTATGCGCTAATTTATAGAAAGCTTTTTTTATCTCTCCCTTAGAAGCTTTTTTTTCTATACCCAATATGTTGTAATAATCTTTATTCATAATAATTTTTATCTAATATGTTGCTTGTCCTGTAGTGAGCTTCGCTTTACTACTGGGATAATAATCTTTTGACATTTAATTATTATACTTAATTAGTTTTTTTAGTCAAATATAAATACACAATCATATTATATGATTAAAATCTACTATAAATTTAAATCATTGGTTCTGCCTCTTTTGTAGTATTTACTTCATTATCTTCTCCACTATCTGTTTTTGTTTTACCTTCAATGATTGCTTTTTCCTCGGCACTTCTAATAATGGTTGCTTCTTCTTTTGCAATAAGTTTAGCTGCAGCATCTTTTGATATAGAATATTTTCTACGAGAAGCTGCAACAATTTCTTTTTTATAAGAAGGATGAGTAGGAGGAAGTACTCTAAGTGTTTCTGCAGAAAAAGGATCATAGGCCTCACCGTCAATGGTCATTTTTATATAAATTTCACCTACTGCTAAATTAATCATATCTTTAACATCAAAAATAGGTGCAAATTCTGGCTTTAATTTTACTGCATCCTCTCCACCAACCCTAAAGCAAATTAAGCTTCCAGTATTTCCAAGTACTGCATGCTGAACTTGGGGAATAAGCTGGCCAATATATTGATGCGCTATTGTAAGGTTTAGGGCGTATTTTCTAGCTTCTGAAAGAATATTCTCAAATGTTTGAGTAACAATATTATGAAACTCATCTATATATAAATAAAAGTCTTTACGTTCTGATTCAGGTATACTTGCTCTTTCCATTCCTGCTTGTTTTATTTTTGTTAAGAACATAGAACCAAAAAAGGAAGAGTTTTCCTCTCCAATGCGTCCTTTAGAAAGATTAATAAGAATTATTTTTCCATCATTCATAAGTTCACTAATGTCTATTTTATTTTCTTTTTGTCCAAAAATATTTCGTAGTAATGGATCAGACAAAAATTGTCCGAGTTTATTTACAAGTGGAATAATAGCATCAGTATCAAATTTTTCAGACCAGTCTGCAAATTCAATAGCGAAGAATCTTTTAACCATATCATCAGTAATATATTCCACCACCTTCTGTCTATAATTTCTGTCAGTCAACATTGAAATCATTCCACGCATAGTAGCGTGTGGATAATCTAGAAGAGCCAAACAAGTAAAACGAAAAACATGTTCAAGGCGAGGTGTCCAATTTGCTCCAAATTGTTTCTGTAAAACTTCAATTAATCCTTGAGTTAATTGAAATTTAAACAATGGATCAACATTTGCTAATGGGTTAAATGAAGATGGAAAATCAGCATCTGAGGGATCTATAATACAAACATCATCTATGCGTTCTTTTGGCACATAATCTAACATCGCTTCTATTACATCACCGTGTGGGTCAATCAAACATACACCATGATTGTATGTTATATCTTGACGTATAAGAAGCTCAAGTAACTTAGTTTTACCAACTCCGGATTTTCCTACAATATAAAGATGTCTTCTTCGGTCTATACGTTTAAAACCAAAAATAAATTTTTTTTCTTCCAGAGAAGCAACATAGTTTGTTCGTCCAATAAAAGAAACATCTTCAGAATTAACCCTTCCAAAAACAGGCAATTCTGGTGGAGGTGGAGCATATTTAATTTTTTGTACTCTATTTGGTCTTGCCATATTATAGACTTATATTTTAGCAGTTATTTATTGATTTTCCAACTATTTTTTAATACACTTCTTGCTGATAACATTGTTCACAATATATAATTTCTGGTCTATCTGGAGCATATGAAGTTTCAAATTTATTTTTACAATTTTTTTTCATACACCTTCTAGTCCAAAGACGAAATGGGTTTCTTTTTTTTAATCTTTTATAATGACGACAGTTTGGACAAAAACGTGGTAATGCTATATTATTATTTTTTAGAAATTCTAATTCGGCTTTAATGATACGATAAGCTTTAGTACATTGAGTTAATTCTTGGCCATTATTAGGACAAACAATAACCTCTCCAAGAATAGATTCAAGTACATTTTTTATATCATCTGGTAAATCTTGAGATTTTATTGTTATTTCATAATCTTTTTCAATTGGCTTTCTATAAATATAACCTTCTTTAATAATCTCTTCTTTTGTTTTTGAAAAATATTCCTGAGTAATCGTTTCATTATAAGCAAATGGAGATAATTCACTTGGAAAAAACTCTCCGTATTTATAAATTAAACCATTTTTATCTTTATATGGCATATTACTCATGTGTTCAATAATTTTTGGTACTAATTTTTGATATTCTTCTTTTGTATATTGTTTATTTAAAATACAATATTGTTTACCTCGTAAGCCAATACAACCAAAAAGATTTTTTGAATTAAAACACATATAAGTATAATAAGTATTCATACAGGTATGTGTAAATATAGAAAAAAGCTGGGATGATGCCTGAAGGCCAGTATCAATTCCTTCATACAATAACGACGCCACTGCACCAGCACCATAAAGATCGTAACTATCTTTCAATCTCAATGCATGAATAATATATTTTGAATCTTCAGTTTCTCCAAAAATATCAAAAGAATTTTTAATATTTTTAGAATTAAAAATATGATCACCTGTAGCTCCTGTAGCTTTTCTTATATTTGCATACTTATTAGGGAAATTAATAGAAAATTCATTATATCTTTTTTCAAATTCTAAGAGAGCTTTATAGCTACCAAAATTTATTTTTTTCTTCTTTTTCTCATATTCTTCTTTTGTATATTGTTTATTAAAAATGCAGTAATTTTTATTCCTCAAATTAACACAACCAATGCAGTCTTGTAAATTCATACAATATTTTAGAAAAAAAGAATTTATAGATTCATTTGTCTCATAAGAAAAATGAACTTTAAACGAACCACCACACAAAGTATCGCTATAACATAATTCAGAATTTTTACTCTTATAAATATCTATACAATCCTTTAGCCCAACACCTCCACAAGAATAGTGTGTTCTTTCATTATTGTAAGAAGCATACATTAGATAACAATGCTTACAATCTGCATTATGATTACCATAGGGACTACTTTTGCAATTAGAATTACCTAAATTAACAAGTGGTGTTTTATAAAGTAGTTCTTTCCATTGTTCAAAAAATGGTTTAGAAAAATTATATTCTTTTCCATAATTATT
>SDBT01008913.1_pt1 | contig 16318 bp, 19 predicted proteins | sample 2277101 | NCBI WGS metagenome assembly SDBT01 (sample SAMN10404973, study PRJNA504765) | marine sediment metagenome | isolation source: marine sediment core GS10_PC15, 103 cmbsf | place: Arctic Ocean: Southern Knipovich Ridge | collected 2010 | reverse complement strand
CTTGGCTGCGAGGACGGGCCCGGGCCTTACCCTGGCCCGTCTACCTGCTGTTCGTGCTGCCCATAGCGTTCGACGCGCTGACCCAATTCGCCGGGCTTAGAGAAAGCAGTTGGATCTGGCGAGTCGCCACGGGGACCCTCTTCGGAGCATCCACCGTGTGGCTGGCCTATCCTCTGCTGGATCGCGCCCTCCAGGATAGCGGCAGACAGGCTCAGCGACAGCTCGACCGAGCCAGTGGACAGGCCATCGCCCACCAACCGAAGGGATAAACGTCATGCGCCGTACAGTTTCGATCATACTGACCCTTGCCGTTCTGACTCCGTTCCTGACGCCCGGATGCGGGTCAACGCCGCCCCTCACCCCCCCGCCGGCCCCGACTGAATCGATCGAGCCAACGACCTCGCCGCCTTCCCCCATTCCCACCAACACACCGACCCCGGAAGCCGAGACGGCCGAGAGCCCCGTTCCCTCCGTCGATCCCCAGCCTTTGCCCCGGGTCGGCCACCCCGCCCCCAACTTCACCCTGTCCAATCTGGATGGGGAGCAAGTCACCCTGAGCGACCTCAGAGGGCAGGTGGTCGTCCTCAACTTCTGGGCCACCTGGTGCGGGCCCTGTCGGGTGGAGATGCCAGAGTTCGAAACCGTGTACGGCAAATGGAAGGGTCAGGGGGTGGTGATCCTGGGAATCAACGTGTTCGAGGATCCCTCCCGGGTCTCCGGCGCGGCAGCCGAAATGGGCATCACCTTCCCCATCCTGTTGGACCGGGAAGGGCAAGTCGCCCAATCGTATGAGATCCTGGGCTATCCCACCACGTTCCTGATCGACAGGGATGGGATCATCCAGGGGCTTCAGATCGGCCAGATGCCCGGATCGACCCTGGAGGCGGGCATCAAAGAATTCCTCTAGCGATCGGCGCAGCTTACGAATGCCGGCCACCTCAGCTCGTCTCATGCTCCTCAGGCTGCCAGCGCAGGCGCGGCTGGCGGGCCGCCGCCACCTCGTCCAGGCGGCCCACGGGCATGGTGTGAGGCGCCGACCGAACCATCTGGGGCTCCCGCTCCACCTCCTCGGCGATGCGGATCATGGCGTCCGCAAAGGCATCCAAGGTACGCTTGCTCTCGGTCTCCGTGGGCTCGATCATGAGCGCCTCCTTCACGATGAGAGGGAAATACACCGTGGGCGGATGGAACCCGAAGTCCAGGAGCCGCTTGGCGATATCCAAGGTGCGCACTCCCTTCCGAAGCTGTCGCGTTCCCGAAAGCACGAACTCATGCTGACACCGCCTTCCGAAGGGCAGATCGTAAGTCCCCTCGAGTCGATGCAGAAGGTAATTCGCGTTGAGCACCGCGTTCTCCGCCACCTCGCGCAACCCCTCCGCCCCCAACGCGCGGATGTAAGCGTAAGCTTTGACCATGGGAAGGAAATTGCCGTAGAAGGACCGCACCCTCCCGATGGATAGAGGGCGATCGAAGTCCAAACTATAACCCGGGGGCTCCTCGGATCGAACGACGACAGGCACGGGCAAATACGGCCTCAGATCCTCCCTGACCGCCGTGGCCCCCGCCCCTGGGCCGCCGCCGCCGTGCGGCGTGCCGAAGGTCTTGTGCAGGTTCAAGTGGAGCACATCCATGCCCAGATCTCCGGGGCGCGCTATCCCCAAGAGGGCATTCATGTTGGCCCCATCGCAGTAAACCAGCCCTCCCGCTTCATGAACGGCATCCGCCACCTCCAGGACTCGCTCCTCGAAGAGCCCCAGCGTGTTGGGGTTGGTCATCATCAGGGCTGCCACCGTATCGTCCAGCTCGCGCCTCAGCGCGCCGAGATCCATGTTGCCCCTGGTATCGGTGGGGATGGTGGTCACCGCGTAGCCCATCATGGCCGCCGTGGCCGGGTTGGTGCCATGAGCCGAGTCCGGGATCAGCACCCGGCGCCGTCCCCTATCACCTCTGGCCCGGTGGCTGGCTGCGATGATGAACATGCCCGTCAGCTCGCCGTGTGCCCCCGCCGCCGGCTGCAAAGTCACGCCGGGAAGGCCGCCGATCTCCCCCAGGAATACCTGTAGCTCGTACATGAGCTGCAGGGCGCCCTGCACGGTTGCCTCATCCTGCAGGGGATGGAGATCGGTGAACCCCCGCAAGGAGGCCGCATCCTCGTTGGCCTTGGGGTTGTATTTCATGGTGCACGAGCCCAGGGGATAGAACTCGGCGTCGATGCCGAAATTGAGCCTGCTCAGCCGGGTGAAGTGACGCACCACGTCCAGCTCACCCAGCTGGGGAAGGTCCAACGAGTCGCGCATGTGACCCTCGGGCAATGAGCTCTCCGGCACATCCAAGGCCGGCATGCGCGCCCCCCTCCTGCCGGGGGTGCTCAACTCGAAAAGGAGGGCTTCATCCATCAGGCCACCTCCTCCGCGACGGATACCAGTCGGTCCATCTCCTCTCGCGTGTTCATCTCGGTGGCGCACAACAGCAGGCAATCGCCCAGAGCGGGGTAATCCCGTCCCAAGTCGTACCCTCCGACGATGCCTCGTTCCCACAGCGCCGCGTTGATCTCGCTCGGTGGGACAGGACAGCGGAGCGCGAACTCCTTGAAGAAAGGCTTCGTAAAAACCAACTCGTAACCGGACAGCGAGGTCAGGCGGTCCGCCAGGTGGTGGGCCTTGTGATAGCATGCCTCGGCCACCTCCCTCAATCCCTCGCTCCCCATCATGGCCAGGTAGACGGTGGCTGCCAGAGCCACCAATGCCTCGTTGCTGCAGATGTTGCAGGTGGCTTTCTCACGGCGGATATGCTGCTCCCTGGCCTGCAGGGTGAGGACGAACCCGCGCCTCCCCCGGCCGTCCTCGGTCATCCCCACCAGCCGGCCGGGCATCTGGCGCAGAAACTCCTCGCGGGTGGCGAAGAAGCCCAGATAGGGCCCTCCGAAAGCCATCGGCGAGCCCAGCGGCTGACCTTCCCCCACCACGATATCCGCGCCCCACTCCCCTGGAGGGTTAAAGAGCCCCAACGCGATCGGATCCGTCGCGATGGCCAACAGCCCTCCCACATCGTGAACGCGAGCAGCCAGAGCCTCCAGGTCCTCCAAGCAGCCGAAGAAGTTGGGGTGCTGGATCAGGAGACAGGCAACATCTTCCGGAAGCTCCGAAGTCGACAGAGTCAGCCCGCCCTCCTGCGGAACCAGCTCGACCGACAGGTCCAACCCCTGCACATACGTGTCCAACACCTGGCGGTACTGCGGATGCACCGCCTCCGACACCATAATCCGATCCCGCCGCGTAACTCGCGCCGCCATGAGCGCCGCCTCGGCGAGCGCGGTGGCGCCGTCGTACATCGAGGCGTTCGCCACCTCCATGCCCGTGAGGGCGCAGATCATGGTCTGATACTCGAAGATCGTGGTCAGCGTGCCCTGGCTGGCTTCCGCCTGATAGGGGGTATAGGAGGTGTAAAACTCCGAGCGCCCCAAGATGTGCCGAACCGCCGCGGGCACGAAGTGCCTGTAGGCTCCCGCCCCCAGGAAGGATGGGCGACGCGAGACATCCTGATTGCGGGAGGCCAACTCTTCCAAACAACGCGCCACCTCCATCTCGGTGAGCGGAGGCGGAATATCCAGCCCGGGAAATCGCTGGTCCTCCGGGATCTCCGCGAAGAGATCCTCTACTCTCTCCAGGCCGATGGCCCGCAGCATCTCGTCTCGCTCTTTCGGGGTGTTAGCGACATAGCTCATACTGCCCCTCCATGTATCGACTCGTCGCGAGGGCTGGTCGAAGTGAGGAGACCACAAGCAACCTAGTCTTCCAGGTTGGCCAAGTAGGATTCATACTCCTCCGCCGTCATGAGGCCATCCAGCTCAGCCGGATCGGAAAGCCGCACCTTGAGCATCCACCCCTGGCCATAAGGATCTTGATTGACCCATTCGGGGTGATCTTCCAGCCCCTCGTTGACCTCCACCACCTCGCCGCTCACCGGCGAGTAGAGGTCGGAATACGTCTTGACGGACTCGACGCCCCCGAAGGGCTCGTTCTGCTTCACCGAGGCGTCCACCCGAGGGAGCTCCAGGTACACCACATCGCCCAACTGATTCTGGGCATGATCAGAGATGCCCACCACCGCCAGCGCACCATCCATGCCTACCCACTCATGCTCGCGCATATACCTAGCCGCTTTCGGATCCATCTCCTCCTCCTCTCATAAAAGCCCCTCCGGCTTCGCCTCTTCCTGGCTTCTGGAAGACATCGGCCGTGATTCCCATGTCGATGCCCTCCTGCTTCTCAAGGTCCAAGGTGATTCGCGACCTGCGACCCAGGATCTCAAACCCACAGGCCTCGAAACAGCGCTGCGCCCTGACGTTGTCCTGGAAAGTGAACAGGGAGACCATCCTCAAGCCCACGGTCCCGAAGAGATAACCGAGGAAGGTCTGGATGGCGTCCCGTCCGCAGCCCTGGTCCCAATAGCCTCTCTCGCCGATCACGATCCCCAGCTCTCCACGGCCGCTGGCGCGGTCGATGCCGGAGCACGAGATCCGACCTATCATTTCTCCTCCGAGGGTATAGATGGCGTAGACGATCCGCGTCGCACGGGGTCGCCTGCGTTCCCCTTCCCAGAAGTGTTTGAATTCGATGAAGGTAGTCTTCCTCTTAGAAGCCCCGGACAGCCAGCGGATCTCCGGATCTTGATCCCACCGGTACTGGCGCCTCAGCTCAACTTCCGTCAGCCCTCCTCCCCGGGAATAGGGCCGCAAAATCACCTTCTCGCCCTTCAGAACCGCCTGCTCCCCCATCGGGCTGCTCCTGGATGACTGGCCACCGGACAAAACCGAAAAAGGACAGGCGAAAGCATCCTGCCAGATGCTCCCCTGTCCTTCGACCTGAGAGAATCGCCGGACAAAATCCGGCTTACCCCTTCGGTGTCCCAAGCCCATATGGCTCGGGCTCTCTCCAGAGGACACACGAGCCATGGTCCTTTTGCCTGAGAGTTTCGGCGGTTCACACCTTGCCCCTTCGGCGCCGCCACAGCGGGCTCTCCCACAGCTCGTTGAGGCTATTCTATCATTCAAAAGCACAGAAGTCAATGGGCGGCATATCGGTCATCTCCAGCGAGGAGAGGGCTTCGGGCCAGCCGAGCCTTGACTTCCCGAAGCGCGTCGAATACAATCCGTCCAACATCTCGAAGGCAAAAGCCGGAAGTGCCTCCGGAATCGAGTGTCCGATCTCGCGGAACCCGCTCAGGGTAGAGTCCAAGAAGGAGATAGGCTGTGTATACGCTGCACCACCGCCGAACCTGAGGTTTGGCCTGGGGCGCCGGGCGGCGCCCGCAGGCCCGCTGGCACACGCTCGGGCGCGGCGGTGAGGTCGCGTCCCAAGGCTGACTAGTCCGCCAAGCTCAGAGCGGACGCGGAGTGTATCCTCTCAAGTCGTCGCCGGTGTGTGCTGGCGACGACTTTCTGTTGTCCACGCCGTGGTCGGTCGACCGCGTGGAAGACATTTTGAGGAGGGATACACTATGCTCGAAAGACTCACCAAGTTCTTCGCCTCCCGCTGGGGCATCATCCTGGCCAGCGCCGCAATCGGCTTCCTCGCCCCTCTCCTGCAACTTGCAGGCAATCCGCCCAACATGGGCATCTGCGTCGCCTGCTTCGAGCGGGATATCGCCGGAGCTATTGGGCTCCACCGCGCCGCCGTCGTCCAGTACATTCGCCCTGAGATCATCGCCTTCGTCCTGGGCGCGACGATAGCAGCACTCATCTTCCACGAGTTCAAGCCGCGGGTTGGCTCCGCTCCTATCGTCCGCTTCTTCCTGGGGATTTTCGCCATGATCGGTGCTCTGGCCTTCCTGGGCTGCCCTTGGCGAGCGCTCCTACGGCTGGCCGGAGGTGACCTCAACGCCATCCTGGGTCTGATCGGCCTGACTGTGGGCGTCTCCATCGGCGTCTGGTTCCTCAGACAGGGCTATAGCTTGGGCCGTTCCTACCGCGCCTCCGCCGCTGTGGGCTGGATCATGCCTATCTTCATGCTCAGCCTCCTGCTTCTGCTCATCTTCCAGCCGCAGTTCAGCGAGGGTGGCCCCATCTTCTTCAGCGAGAAGAGCCCGGGTTCGATGCATGCCCCCTGGCTGATCTCTCTGGGGGCGGGGCTGGTGATCGGAATCCTAGCCCAGCGCACCCGTTTCTGCACCATGGGCTCCATCCGGGACGTCATCCTGATGAACGACAAGCACCTGATCACCGGCGTAGGAGCACTGCTGGTGGTCGCCTTCGTGGTCAACTTAACCCTGGGACAGGTGAACGTGGGCTTCATCACGCAGCCTGTAGCCCATAGCAACCACCTGTGGAATTTCTTGGGGATGGCGCTCGCCGGGCTGGCCTTCGCCCTGGCTGGGGGTTGCCCTGGCCGGCAGCTCTTCCTGTCCGGTGAGGGCGATGGCGATGCCGGAATCTTCGTGCTGGGGATGATCATCGGCGCCGCCTTCGCTCACAACTTCGCCCTGGCCGGAGTGCCCGATAAGCTGGTTGACGGAGCGCTCGTCGTGGGCGGGCCCGGCTCCTATGGCCAGGCGGCGGTACTGCTCGGACTGGCGGTCTGCGCTATCCTGGGCTTCGCCATGTGCGAGCGGGCCAGTTAGTCCGAGACAAAGACAGATGGTAACTCAATGGGAGTAAATACAATGAAAACTGTGGATGCTCGCGGGCTATCCTGCCCGGAACCGGTTCTGCTCACTCGCAACGCCCTCACCGATCTCCCCAAGGGTGATGAATTGGAGGTGCTGGTGGAGACCGTCACCTCTCGGGAGAACGTTCGCCGCATGGCCGAGTCGAAGGGCTTCGATGTGAGGGCGGAGGAGACAGATGATGGCTTCCGGTTGTTGATCACGAAATCATGACCAAAGAGCCAGCGATCTACTTCGACAACGCAGCCACCTCCTGGCCCAAGCCGCCGGGAGTTGTCGAGGCCATGGTCTACTTCATGGGAGCAATCGGGGCCAGCCCCGGTCGCTCCGGCCACCGCCTCGCCGTGGAGGCCTCCCGGATCGTGTACGGCGCCCGCGAGGCGGTGGCAGAGCTGTTCCACGCGCCCGATCCCCTGCGCGTGATCTTCGGTCACAATGTGACCGAAGCGCTCAACCTGGCTCTTCGCGGCCTGCTGCAGCCCGGCGACCACATCGTCACCAGCAGCATGGAGCACAACTCCATGATGCGGCCCTTGAGGGCGCTAGAGAGACAAGGGGTCTTGGTGACGGTAGTTCAATGCTCGCCCCAAGGCTTCCTGGATCCGGGCGACATGGAGGCGGCGATCAAGCCGGAGACGGTCATGATCGCCCTGAACCACGCCTCAAACGTGGTGGGCACGTTGCTGCCAATTGCCGAGGCAGGCAGCATCGCCCGAAAGCACGATCTGCTCCTTCTGGTGGATGCAGCCCAGACCGGGGGAGCCTACCCGATCGACGTGCGGGCCGACCAGATAGACCTCCTGGGCTTTACCGGCCACAAGGCCCTCTACGGGCCCATGGGCACCGGAGGCTTGATAATCGGCGAGCGCGTCGACGCAGCCCGCCTGGAGCCGCTCAAGCGCGGCGGCACAGGGAGTCGCTCCGAGCGCGAAGAGCAGCCCGAGTTCCTGCCCGACATGTGCGAGAGCGGCACCCTGAACGCGGTGGGGCTGGCGGGCCTAGAGGCGGGCCTTCGCTGGCTGCTGGACCGAGGCGTAGAAAGCATCCGAGGCCACGAGGTGGCGCTGACACAGCGATTGATCGACGGGCTGAAAGCCGTGGATGGCGTGACCGTCTTCGGCATCCAGGACGCTAACAGACAGACTGCCACCATCTCGTTCAACATCGCCAGGATGCAGCCCTCGGAGGTGGGCCTGCGGTTGGACGAGGAATACAACATCATGTGCCGCGTGGGATTGCACTGCTCGCCCGCGGCCCACCGAACCATCGGCACCTTCCCCGCTGGCACGGTGCGCTTCGGGCTCGGCGCCTTCAGCACCGCCGACGAGGTGGAGGCCGTCGTCCACGCGGTGGCAGAGCTCGCTGGAGAGAGCTGATGTCCGGGGAACACGCCGTGATCCTGGTCTACTCCACCAGTCACGCCCTGAAGGCGGAGCGAGTCTTCAAGGGGATGGGGATCGAGTGTAAATTGATCCCCGTCCCCCGTCACCTCAGCTCGGACTGCGGGGTGTGCGTCCGGATCAAGCAGGAGGAGAAGGAAATGGCCGGCGAGGCGCTGGAAGCGGCAGGGGTGGAGATGGAGGGGATCTACGATATCTGACCATCCGCCCGTAAGCCACGACCATCACCGTGCGCATCAAAAACCCTGTGTTGCCCGCCGATGCGACATCCCGCCCCAGCACGCCTCCTTCCACCCGCCGGACCCTCATCCTCTACGCGATCGCGCTCTATGTTATGTAATGAAAACTACGGAGGACCCGTGATACAGCGCCTATGATATGAACAGGCGCTTCTTCACTCTGTGACAACGAGTGGAGGCGACCCTGCCAGCCGTCGGTTGGCCGCGATCGCGGCTATGGAGGTGCGAGGAATGGATGTGATTAGAACAGCCGTAGTGATCGGGACGATCCTAGCGGCGGGCACGTTCGCCGCCGTGGTGGCCTTCGGAGGCCTTTCAGCCCCCTTTGTCTCATCAAAGGTGCCAGAAGCCGAGGCTGTAGCGGAGGCCACTCCCACCCATCGAGCCACGATCCCACCCATCGACGCCGCCGCGCCGGCCGAAACCGAAACGGCGACGTTCGCCTTGGGCTGATTCTGGGGGCCCGACTCCCGGTTCGGGAGTCTTCCCGGGGTGGTCCGCACCCGCGTCGGTTACGCAGGAGGGACCAAGAAAGACCCCACCTACCACAGCTTAGGCGATCATTCCGAGACGATCCAGATCGACTACGCCCCAACCCGGATCTCCTACGAGGAGCTATTAGCCGTCTTTTGGAGCAGTCACAGTCCCACCATGCCAGCCTGGTCGCAGCAGTACGCGTCCCTCATCCTCTATCACAATGACGAACAGGAGGAGCTAGCGAGGAAAAGTAAGGAAGACGAGGAGGCCAAGCAGGGGCGAAGTCTCTACACCTCGATCGCCCCCTATTCGGATTTCTACCGAGCCGAGGATTATCACCAGAAGTATCGGCTCCGACGCCATTCGGATCTGCTGGCGGAATTCGAAGTCATATACACAAGCTACGCAGATTTCGTGGATTCAACTGCTGTGGCTCGCATCAATGGGTTTCTAGGTGGCAACGGTACGGCCGAGACGCTCGCAGAAGAAATCGATAGCTACGGCCTATCTCCAGAGGGGAAAGAGAGGCTCCTGCAGCTGACGAAGCTGCTGCCCTCTGGAGCTTTCTGCCCCACCGGCAAGTGAGAGCCTTCGTCCCCATCGAAGGCCATCGGACAAACGCGGGCGGCTGGAGGAATCTCCAGCCGCCCATTCCCTTATGCGCAAACCCCTTGGACTACGGCCCGAAGGCAACGAAGTTGAAGGTTATTCCACCACTATTGTACGGGATGTGCGATTCCTCCGTCAAATGCTAGCTACCTGCGCATATCATGGCAGAGGTTTGTTAGGGGACGACAATCCGTTTGTAAAAACAGTGTAATCCTCGACATCCAGCGGTTCACGAGAGCCAAGATGCGGCCGAACACAGAATATGGTAAAATGTAACCGATCTCGGATGAGACTGACTCCCCGATCGGTTTTCCAAGCGGACATGTGAATCAAGGAGGGAAGATAACCTATGCCAAACGGAGAGCTGACGGCCCAGATGGCTCGGCAACTATCAACGGAGTTGGAACCTCGTGGCTTTGAAGTCTTGTTTGACCATGGCCAGCATGGCATAGACTGCGCTGAGAGGCTGGGAGAGATCGTCTCCTGGTTTGGCGACACGTATGACCGTAGCTCCCGGCTAGCGGTGCTTGATATCGCTGTCATCTTCCGCGATTCCGACAAAGTCGCTGCGCTTATCGAGGTTGAGGAGACCACACAGAATCCAAAGGTTCTCATCGGCGATGTGATGGCCACTTTACTAGGGGAGCACATAAAGTTTCAAGGAAAAAGAGACTTGGAAGTGGGGGAGTGGACAACCCTGATCGTGCTCGTCAAAGACAAGGCCCAAAAGCCCAGGGCTGTGATAGAGTTTTTGGAAAAGAAACTCAGAGAGCTCAAGTGCTGCCTGTCAACTGCCAACGCCCACATTGGTCGACTTGTAGTCCTGACCTTCACGAATACATCCGATCTCGAGGCCAAATTGAAAGTGCAGATTGAGGAGGCAGTTGGGAGCGACGGATTCTCGACGACAACATGAGCCGCAACAGCACGGCCAAAGTTGCCACTTATCTGGTATAACGCCCTGATTACACGATGGCCCAGCGCAACTTCATACCCCGACCACAATCAACCAGGAGGCACTGTCGTCAAAGCGCTCGTGAGGATTCAGCCAAGAACGCTTCCCTTCCAACTTGCCTTTTGGACTCTGATTATCGGTCTGGTTCTGACCGTGGGAAACGCCCCATCTCCCCCCGCAGCCAGAGCTGAGGGAGACGCCGAGGGGAAGCCCTTCATCCTTCCCTTCCGAGAGCCGCCGGGGCCGGATACCTGGCTTCTCGCCCAGCCCTACGGAAACACCACCTACGCCTTTCGAGAGCGAAACGGGCTCTACCGCCGCGTGCAGGGGATTCACTTCGGCATGGATTTCAGCGTTAGGTGCGGCACCGAGATCGTTGCCATCGCCGACGGCGTGGTCTTCGCCTCGGACAACCTTAGCTTCGGGTCAGGACCCCATAATCTCCTCATCGACCACCCGGAGTTGGGCTACGCCTCTCTCTACGGCCACCTGCTGGAGGATCCGGGGCTGCCGCCAGGCACCGAGGTCAAAGCCGGCGAGGTGGTGGCTCTCAGCGGGGATCCAGCGGAAACCTGCCACGGTCGACCCCATCTACACCTGGAGATCCGCGACTTGAGCTACGTCCGCAAGTACAATCCAGCGGCGCTGATCGATGCTGACTGGGACAACCTGGCGCTTATCGGGCCTTTCTCACGCTCCTTCCAGCGAGATCTGGACGACCCTCGCAAGTGGCAATACCTGTACGACCAGCCGGAGTCGTACACCGGTGGCCCATTGCTCAACGACTTTCAGAATCCCTGGCCCCCGGACTGGCCGTGATGCGGAACGAGAGATGGACGAACCGGCTCTGGGTGAAACTCGCTATGGTACTGGCCATGGCCACAGTCTTGGCGGCCACGGGCTGCAGTCCCAGCAGCGAACAGTTGAACTTTGCTCAAAGCTCAGATTCAGCAACAGGCGGCTCGCCTCCACCCACAGCAACTGCAACCGAAACGGCCACACCTCAGAACGTGAGCCATCCCCATCCGACATCGACGCCCACGCCCACTGCGACTCCGGCACCTACGCCGCGGCCGCTGACCGAGGGCGGCTGCTGCCCGGAGCCCTTCTGGTCGCCCGACTCGAGGTTGGTGATGTTCATCGATAAGCCAGACGAGGATGCGCCGGTGGGCATCTGGGGGGTCGACATCACCGAGGATGATTCCGCGCCGCAGTTGATCACCGAGCGCATCGCCTTCTATACTCCTGATCTCGCCTTCCGAATGGAGCTTGGAGAAAGCAGCACAACCATCGAGCGCCTCTCGCCTCCCCTTCACCTTGCCAACAGTGACCCGGAGGTCACTCGGTGGACCATCCCAGCAGGCGGCCGTTCAGTCTCCATCTCGCCGGGGCAGACGCGCATCGCCTGGGCTGTAGTCGACGAGAACCTGCCCTTCGAGGAGCGCATCTCCCGGGTGTGGGTGGCTGACCTGGACGGGGAAAACGCGCGGCAGATCGCCACCGTAGCACGAGGAGGGATCTACGGCTGGGTGTCGGACGAGGTTCTGCTGATGAGCGGCAGAGAATCGCTCGATTCCAACCAGCAACTGTACTACACTCTATCACTGGCCGACGCCAGCACTGTAGAGCTGGCCCGAGGCGAACGGATCCGAGGGGCGATTCTGTCTCCCGACGGCGCCTGGATGGCCTACTTCGTAGCCTTGGAAGAGGACTTGAGCCAGAACGGCCTGTGGCTCGCGCGCACCGACGGGACGGAACGTCGCCGATTGGACCGCGAGCTCTTCGGCGCCTACCGATGGCGCGACAACGCGCGGCTTCTCATCGTGCCGATCCAACCCGATGCAGCGTCGCATCAGCTCTTACAATACGATATCGAAACGGGCGACGTGGGGAATCTCACCGACCCCAAGCGGGTTCCTTTCAAAATCGCCAACGGCCAGTGGAGCGTATCTCCCGATGGGCGTCACGTCGTCTTCGTGGAGGCTGGCGATCACAACCTATGGCTGTTGACCCTGCCGGAGTAGCCACTTTGCCTGCCGTTCGCCCTCTCACCACGAGCAAGCCTCTCGGCAGTGCGGCATCGCCTGGGCACCGTGGCACGCCGGGTGGAGCAAAAGCGCTCTTCGCGCTGCGAACGACTAGCCTTCCACCAGCATTGTGATGACGCTCAGGACGCTGAACACGGCGAGCCCAGCGATGAAGAAAACCGGCTCGCCTTCCTTCTTCTCCGGCAGGAACTCCCGCACGATGACATAGAGCAACACCCCTGAGATCAAGCTGATCAACACATTATGGACCAGCAGCGGGATCCGGACCACCATGGCTAGAATCACGCCCAGGACCGTGGACAGGGAAAGCCCAACCTTCAACCAAACGCTCTCTCGAACCTCGCCATGGATGTGCGAGAGCGATGCGGTGCTGAGGCCAGCCTTGAGCGCCACAGGCACGAAGAACAGCACGCCCTCCACGATGCTGGTCTGGAGGACATCCTCGATGACGATGCCCACCATGAAGTAATAGACGAAGAACGAGATAGAATGGAGCTCCTTCAACTCCTGGGACAGCGCCGTGGGATCGGCATGCTGATAGATGAACTTCTCCAGGAGGTGGAAAACCGCAAAGCCCAAGAGTAAGAAAGCGAAGGCCATCCGCTCGATGTGGACCGTCGCCTCGTAGGTTCGGGGAAGCAAGTCGAGGAAAAGATAGGCGATAGAGAAGCCCGCGGCGAAGGAAACGACGCGACACCGCATCCGACCTTCAGCGAGGACGATGTCCTCGCTGAAATAGTGGATCGCTCCCAGGAGGATGCCCAATCCCAGCGCCGACAGCCCGACCAGACCTATCATCCTAGGCCCCGGCTTGACCCCTGCTTACCGATTGATGAGCTCTCCGTCCAGCGCCGACCATCGCCCCTCCCAACAGCATAGGAGCTTCTCTCCCTCAACCGGATCGGCGGCCCGTTGCCCTCTCCAGGACTCGCATCATGGCTTCCTCCTGCTCCTTGGAAAGGGGCCTCGGCTCCTCCTCGGCCAGAAGCTCGCGAGCCCTCTCCTTCGCCCGCTGGGCCATGTCCTTGATCCCACCCTCCAGATGCGCCGTCGTCGGCTCCCGATTGAGCACCTGGGGCAGGTAGAGTTCCTGCCGGAAGTGCTCAAAGGTATGATCGGTGGCCAGGAAGTTGCCTCCCGGACCGACCTCGTGGATCAAATCCACCGCCAGGGTGTCCCGGCTCACCTCGATCCCTCGCAAGAGCCGATTCACCATGTTACACATCTCATTGTCCATCACCATCTGCTCGTAGCTGGTGATCATCCCGCTGCCCAGCAGGCCGGAGGCGCCATCGTGAATCACGTCCACCCCGGCCAGGGCCGCGAACAAGGTGGTGCTGGCCTTCTCGATGCCAGCCTGAAAGTCGGAAATGGGGCTGTCTGAGATCCCTCCCGTCCCATAGCCAAACGGAAGCCCGTAGAAATCGCAGAGCTGCTGGCTGGCCGCATTCATGAGGGAAAGCTCAGGGCCGCCCAGGACGGACTTGCCGGTGGCCATGTCCATCGCGCAAGAGAAGGTGCCGTAGATCAGAGGGGCGCCAGGGTTGACCAACTGGGACAATACCACCCCCGCCAGGAGCTCCGCGTTCTGAACCGCCAGCGTCCCCGCCAGGGTCACCGGGGTGGAACCTCCCGCGAAACCACCGCTCACCAGGAAGAAGGGGATGTTGCCCTCCGCCGCCCGCATCAGCCTCACCAGCACCGCCTCGTCGAAGACCAGCGGCGTATTGGGACACCCACCCAGGGAATAGGTGGGCACGTCGCCGTCGGGCGTCCCCCGCGAGGCGATCCGGCCCATCTCGATCACCTCATCCAGGAAAGCGTCCGTCTCCAGGCTGAGGTGTACATTTTTGCTGGTGTTCTTCAGCAGCGTGTAGGGGCAGTAGACGTCCAGAAGCTTCCCCGGAACGTCCTGGGGAACCACCTGGGTGAGGACATAGTGGACGTTCTGCATGCGATCAGCAAGCCGGACGAAGCGTCCCAGGTCCTCGAGCGTAGCCTCTCTGGGCTCCCCCGTATCCAGATCGTAGACCCAGGTGGCGCCGAAAGCACTTGTGTAGTGGATCTTCCCTCGGCCCAGGTGCACGTCCCATTCCGGATCCTTGGCGTAGAGGATCACCTCCCTGGGCGCCCCGTCCACCGTCCTCTCCACCAGATCGGCGGAGAGGCGAACCCTATCTCCATCCACGTCGACGCCGTGTTCCCCGAAGACCTTCAGCGCCTCCTCGCCCTTGAAGATCACGCCGGTCCGCTCCAGCACTTCCAGGCTGGCTCGGTTAATCTCGTTGACCTCGCCGTCCGTGAGTACCCGCGCCCCACCGGCGAGCCCCAGAGTCATCCCCTTCACGTTAAGCCCCCTCCTCGACGGTTGTTCAATGGCTTCAGAGCAGATCGACCTTTTCCATCACCCTGGTTCGCACGTTGGCGACCGAGCTCCAGAACTCATCCTCGACGCCTTGCATATGACCCTTGACCGCATCCCAGATCTCCGGGTCCTCCCACTCATCCAGCGAGGCCACCCCCGGAAGCTCCCACAGAGCCACGAACACCGGCGGAGGCCCCAACGACCATCGACGCAGGTAACAGCCGAGGAGCTTGTTGCCCTTCCAGGAATCCTCCCACCCTCTGGCCATCCTGCGGTAAATTTCGATCATCCGCTCCTCGCTTATCCCCGGAGCCGGGTCGAACTCTTGCAAGTAGTAGACCGCCATAGTTATCTCCTTTCCCTCCCTTTCTTAGACCTTCTCCACCAGAAGTCCATCCTGCCGGTCGATCAGCGTGAGCAGCTCCTCCTCCACCGGCCTCACCTCGTCGGCCTCGGCCCACTTATCGTCCCACTCCTTCACCGAGGCGATGTTGGGAAGCTCCCACACCCAGTAATACATGGGTCCTTCGCCTATCCCATACTTGCGGCGGTAGAGCCCCACCTCTTTGTTGCTGGGCCACTGCTTCTCCCACGCCTTCACAACACGCCTGCAGCAGTCGGCGATCTGCTCGCCGGTCACCCCCCGCTTCGGACTGAAATACTCGACGAAATACACCATTTCCTGACCTCCCCGCTCTGAATGTTATGCCTTTCTCAGTATACCCCGTATACCCCGTATTCGGCCACCGTCTCGTACATGGCCATGATGTTCTCCGGCGGGACGCCCACCTGGATGTTGTGCACCTGGTTGAAGACGAAGCCTCCCCCCGGCGCCAGATCCTCGATGCGCCGCCGGACCTCGTCCCTGACCTGGCCCGGCGTCCCGAAGGGAAGCGCCCACTGGGTATCGCAACCGCCGCCCCAGAAGGTGAGCTCTTCCCCGAACTCCTCCTTGAGCTTTCGGCTGTCCATATCCGCCGCCGACACCTGCACCGGATTGAGGATGTCCAGGCCGATCTCGATCAGGTCTGGAATCAGCTTGTAGACCGAGCCGCAACTGTGCAGGAACAACGGCAGGCCGCTCCGCCTCTTGATGTGCCCCCACAATCGGGCGTGGTGGGGCTTCACCCGTTCCCGGTAGGTCTCCGGGCTGATCTGAGGCCCATCCTGCATCCCCAGATCGTCGCTCACCTGGATGATCTGGATGTAGGGCCCCACCGCCTCGATGTACCGGTCGAATCGTGCAATATACGCGTCCACCAGCGCGTCCATCACTGCGTCGGCCAGCGCCGGGTTGGCTACCAGATCCATCAGGAAGTTGTCGAAGCCGCGCAGAAGCTGGCCGCCCATGAACACGTGGGCGATGAAACACCCCATGACCGCGCGGTCGGTGGTCTCATAGAGCTCCCGCGCCCGTTCCCCCATCTCGTCCAGGGTCTGGTCAGCATAGAGAGGGAGATCGAACCCCTCGATCTCCTCCCCGTATCCCGCCAGCTCGCTGGGCTCGGTGACCTCCGCCAGGGGCGCGTAGACCGGCTCGAAGTAGTAGCTTCCCGCCAGCC
>SDBT01008912.1_pt1 | contig 16319 bp, 14 predicted proteins | sample 2277101 | NCBI WGS metagenome assembly SDBT01 (sample SAMN10404973, study PRJNA504765) | marine sediment metagenome | isolation source: marine sediment core GS10_PC15, 103 cmbsf | place: Arctic Ocean: Southern Knipovich Ridge | collected 2010 | reverse complement strand
CCTTTCTCATGATCCGGCACTCGCTTTTGCTGCGAGCTCGCGTTTTGCCGCCACAAAAGCAACTTCTTCAAGTTCAATCCGCTCTCGAATGATGCGCACAATCCAATCTTCAACGCCTGCCTCCCTATGTAACTTGGCCAGAAAAGCTGCTCGGGAGGCAAGATGGCCAGGGATGTGCAACGAAGTTGTTGCTGACCTGCGCACCTGGACAGGCTCTTCCCATGCCGAATCGTAGTTTGATTCCGCCACAATGACATCGTCTATTTCTTCTTCAGAAATTTTCTTCTTCATATTCTTCTTTTTGCCACTCATATCGGCCACCCGCTGATAATTCGGACCGTGTCCTTCGATTTGAGTTGGAAAATTATCTTGAGACTTCGGCCGCCGATGGTCTTCCCAATCAGTTGATAACGGTCACGGTATTTCTTGTTCCGGCGTACCTCGAAGTCAGAGAAAAAACACTCCACGGCCTCATTGAATGCTATTCTGTGAGCGGCTAGTTTGTCTCGCCCAAAGTCATATTCAAAGCTCGAGGGCGTGAAACGCTGCCAATTGACCACACTCCTATTGTAACGCCATTGTGAACCCTCCCGCCTCTGAGCTCCACGGCCAACTCGCCCTGGTCTTCAAATCAGAGAATGGTTGTCAACCCGGCCCCTTTTCATCTCATCACCACGTCGGCACCGTCTTCCAACCCGGGAAAGGACCGGGCTCCAGAATGTAGCCGCTCGAAGACGCTTCATCAGGTATAGCGCGGAGATTGGTCAAGGCCCGAAGGCGGCCAAGGAATTCCTCGTAGGGTAGAGCGTGAAAAGGCGGCTGATCCACGTCCAGCATGGGCCAGATGCGGATGTTGCCGTCATCCCCACCGGACGCTAACCAGCGGCCGTCAGGAGACACGGCCAGGAACCTAACCAGCCCCTCGTGGCCCAGCAGCAGGTGGGGCTCCTCCCCGGTTATTGGACCCACTCGAATTACCCCGGTGGGGTCACCGGTCACGATGAGCTTCCCCGTGGAGTCGAAAGCCACACACCAAGCAGTGTCGCGGCCGTGAGAGGTCACGATCCGCCGCCCGCCATCCTCAAGGTTGTAAAGCAACAGCTTGTCGCTACTGTCTTGGTCAGAACTGGTACTACTGATGATAAGGGCAAATCGACCGTCAGGGCTCAACGCCATGGCCGGTTCCCACCACGGTCCTTCCACAAGCAGATGGTGTGCCTATCTCTGATCTCAGGAACCGTTCTCCGGGTAGAGCATGAAGACGGAGTTAGAGAACGGAACAATGCGTTCACGGTGGGATTCGATCGAGATCGCCCATGGCCCATTCAGCCCATCGATGACATGACGCTCCGGGGAGGATTGATGTATGCAGGAGTAGATGGCTACCCCCAATATCAAGGCGATCCGACGGCCGTCAAGATGGGTCCGCGAGCCGGCTTTTCCTGGTCTCTCGATGAAGATACGGTTCTTCGGGGAGGCTACGGCTTGTTCTGGCCACCTCCCAACGATCTATACCCCGGCAGCAAAGGGTTGCGGCATCCATTGGCCGTCTCTGGACGAGGATATCTCCGTCCCCGGACTTCTAGGCTTGCCTGACTAAAATCCAATCATAATTATGATAAACGTGATTATGATAAACGTAATTATTATAATCATGACTATCATATGGGAAGAGTGTTTGGTAAACCGTGAAAGACCACTCTCTTGAAGCCCTTCATCTACTTCTGCTAACCTCGCAGGCTAAAGCGAGCTTTTCCGGATTCTACGGAGGTGGAAAAAAGATGAAGGTCAATCGGACAAAGTTCTGTCTTGTGGCAACGGTGATAGCTATTTGCACATCGCTAGCTTCGGAATCCAGTGCGCAACTGCTTCCCAATTATCCAGACGGGAGGCGCACCGCCGAGTTTTTCACCCGCTCCGATGGAAGGAAGGGCTCCGCCCGCTTCAGGTGGGACGCTGACGACCGTTACGCGTCGCGTCCCCAGAAAACATACGGTTTCTCGAGCCCATACGTGGCCATGAACGCCGCTTTTCGTGTGATCAATGAAAACTACGACTACAACAACGAAGGCGGCGGTCCATCGCACTACACCTACGACGACCAGGGCAAACTGGTCCAAAAGGTGTTCGAACGCGCAGACGGTCTAAAAACAACAACCTCGTACGAGTACGACGGAAAGGGCAACTTGAAATCCTCGCATAGGGAATACCTCAGAGGTCTGACAGCGGATTTTGAATATGAGTTCGATGCCGCTCCCCGCTTGACGAAACGGACCTGCCGCCGGTCCGACGGTGAATCGGGATACGAGCAGTATGTTTACGACCGCCTAGGGCGCCTGCAGAGAGCCCTGTACGACAACATGGATTTCTGGCTAAACGGTGAAATCCATTTTCAGTATGATGGCTGGGGACATATCGCCGGCGGGCGGTTCGACAGCCGGGATGGTAATGACGCCGTTATCACCTTCGAGACCGACGCCGACGGCAACGTGCTGAAGATGCACTGGGAATTCGGCTCCGCAAAGACACAGACGTACTTTTTCGAGTACGAAGCCCTCGAGAACGAGATATAGATGGCATCCAGTTCTTCTTTTAAAATCACCTTTCTTGGTGGGGCCAATGCCATCGGAGCTTCTTGCGCGCTCGTCGAGGTGGCCCAGACGCGAGTGCTGATCGATTGTGGAGCTCGGTTTGATCCCCGTAATCCCCTACCGGATCTGTCTCAGCTTACCGGAAAGCCTCTGGACGCGATTCTGGTCACCCATGCCCACACCGATCACACCGGTGCACTGCCGGTGGTTTATGAGGCTTTTGCCGGCGTGCCGGTTTATGCCACTCCGCCAACCATGGACCTGCTGGATATTCTCTTGCGGGATGCGCTCAAGCTCATGAGCCGACCTGAGCGAGAAGGCGAGATGGCGCTTTATACCGGCGCGCAAATGAATCGATTGCTCGAGAATCTGGTGCCGGTTCATCATGGGCAGAGCATTCGAGCCGGCGAGGTGGAAGCCACCTTTCTACCGGCGTCACACATCCTCGGCGCGTCGATGATTCACCTGAGCACGCCGGCGGGATCGGCGCTGTTCACCGGTGATTACAGCGTATCGGCTCAGCTCACCGTGCCGGCACTAGCCCGTCCCTCCGTCGAAGCCGATATCGTCGTGAGTGAAGCGACCTATGGTGAGCGACTGCACGAGGATAGAAATGTGGCGGAGCAGCGTCTGGTCGAGCAAATCACGACGGTGGTGATAGACGGCGGACGGGTGCTGATCCCGGCGTTTGCCGTGGGCCGGGCGCAGGAGATCCTTCTGATTTTGAAGCGCGCTCTCCGGAAGAAAGACCTGCCGGAAGTTCCGGTCTTTGTCGATGGCATGGTGCGGGCGGTGTGCGGCGTCTACGGGCGGCACGAGCGCTACGTGTCGCGCCTACTGGCGCACGAGATCCGTCACACCGGCCACCCGTTCTACACGGACAGCATCCGACCGGTGGAGCGTGCCGAAGATAGGCAGAATGCTCTGCAGTCCGGCCCGTCAATCATCGTCGCCTCGAGCGGCATGTTGAGCGGGGGCGCCTCTCTTGTCTACGCCCGGGAGCTCGTGCAGAGGGAGCGGGATGCGATTCTCCTCACCGGGTACCAAGACGAGGAATCCCCGGGCCGGGCCTTGCTTAATCTTGCGGAAGAAGAGGGCCCGCGACAGATCCGGTTGGGCGAGGATCTCGTGGACGTCCGATGCCGATTCGACAAATATGGCCTGTCGGCCCACGCCGACCGCATGCAGATGATTGCCTTGCTGGAGGGGCTCCGGCCCCGCACGGTCGTTCTCGTCCATGGGGACGAGCCGGCCAGAGACATGCTGGCTCGCGGATTGGGTTGCCGCGATGTCGTGCTCCCAAGAAACGGAGAGCGGCTGGAGCGCTCTCATCCTAAACGGGCTTCGAGTCGACCGGCACTGCAGCAGGAGGAGCTCGAAGAGACCGATATCGAACGCGCCCGGCACCTTCTCGGACCACCGGGAGAGGCCCCGTTGCGCGCCGCCCGGGTGGCGGAGGCCTGGTTCGGCTATCGCGTGAGCAGAACTCTTGCCGAGGGACTCGTGGATCGGCTCGAGGAGGCGGGGCTGGTAAGGCGTGACGATCATCAGCGCAGCCGTCTGTGGGTGCTCGGTCCGGGTGAGACCGATCTGCTTGCCGACGAAGAAGCAGAGGCAGAGCGGCTGAAGCAAGACAATCCCAAGGGACGTCTGCTCGAGCTTTGTATGCGACTCCGCATCGAACCCCCGCTAACCGAGCTTTCGATAGAGGGTGCTTATCACACGGCACGCATGTCGATGGTGGTGAACAAAAAGACTCTCGACAGCGGGGCCATGCGGGCGGCTTCACGGAAAACGGCCGAGCAACGCGCGGCGCAGGCATTGCTTGCTGTCATAAAGGATGAAGAAGGTGGCGAGACGGCGCGGCCGGTCGATGATGAGACGGTACGGAGACTGAGAGAAGACAATCCTAAAGGGAAATTGCTGGAATCCTGCACCAAACGGAAGATGGCGACGCCGGTGTTTGAGCACCGGGCTGTGCCGGGTGCCTATCGAGTCCGGGCCTTGCTGGACGGCATTGGCGAATCCCGGTTTGCGACCGAGTGGTATCAGGCGTCCTCTCTCAAGGTGGCGGAGCAGGCCGCCGCGGAAGAGATGATGGAGCGCGTGAAAGAAGCTCCAGAACAGTCGCCCGATGGACCTGGGGTGGCAGCCGAGTGGCAGGGCAACCCCCCGGGCGTTTGTCCAGAGGCACTCCAAGATTCGGATCCAGCAGCCACTAGACGCGACCCTCGGGCTCAATTGAACGAGATCAGGCAGATCGGAACGATCCTCGATTTCGGCTTTGACGAGGTCGGCCGCTCAGGGCCGAGCCACCAGCCGGTCTTTTCGATGGTTGCCTGGGCAATCTTGCCGCACGACGAGCGGATCGCCGGCGATCCAATCGAGGCCGGCTCAAAAAAAGCCGCTCAGCGCGCCGCGGCCCAAGCGCTCGTGGATCGTCTCGTATCGATCGATTTACTACCGCAATAGCATCCCATTGTTCTCGCGGGTCGTTGGCACCCGTGAGAACCCGACTAATCTAACCCGCCGGCGTGGATCAGTGGCTGAGCGGCTCTGGTGCGGCGGAAGTAGTTTTCGAAGAGACCCAGAGCTTCGGGCAGAGATTTCGAAGCGTAAATGTTTCTCCGGAGCTCGGCGCCACCTCGAAGGCCTTTGGTCACCCAACCGGCGAGCGCCTTGACCCGGTTCAAAACCACTTGGTCGGGAAGGTAGTCCTGAAGCTGGACGATGAAAAAATCGAGGGCTTCGCGAAACTCCTCCATGGACGGCTCCACCACAGCTCTTCCGGAAAGATCGTCGTCAATCTGTCGAAACACCCAGGGATTTTTGAGCGCCCCGCGCCCCACCATGACGGCGTCCACACCGGTCTCTTGAATCATCGCCCGGGCGCTGGCGGGGTCGGTCACATCGCCGTTGCCGATCACCGGGATCCCGACCGCCTGCTTGACTTCGGCAATCACTTTCCAGGCGGCTCTTCCTCGGTGTCGCTCGCTCCGGCAACGGGGGTGAACGGTGAGGGCGGCGGCCCCCGCCTGCTCCAAAGCCGTGGCTACTTCGGGAGCGTTGATGTGGTCATCATCCCACCCGGAGCGTAGCTTCGCCGTGACCGGAATGCGTATAGCCTTGGCGACGCTGGCAACCAGCCGAGCGGCCCGATCGACGTCGCGCATCAACGCGGCGCCTGAACCCGTGCGGATCACTTTGGGCACCGGGCAGCCCATGTTGATATCCACCAGGCTGGCCCCGAGCTCCTCGACGACGGCCGCGGCGTCGGCCATTCTTGCCGGATCGCTGCCGAAGATTTGAATTCCCACCGGGCGTTCTTCGCGGGTGACCGAGGCCAGCTCCCGTGATACCCGGCTGCCCCGGGTGAGCCCTTCGGAGCTCACCATTTCGGTGACGACCAGACCGCATCCACCGGTTCGTCTCACCAAGCCTCGAAAGGCGCGTTCGGTGTAGCCGGCGAGCGGCGCCAGAACGAGAGGGGGGTCGATGGTAACCCGCTTCTCTGCCTTACCAAGGATCAGCGGTTTCATTCCGTTTCTTCGATGCGCCTCTCTGATAAGACGCGGTAAAGCTCTCGCGACTCGGCGGCCGAAACGTTCCGCTCGGGGACGCTCTCGACCTCGAGCTCCATCAGCCGACTCCACAAGCGCACAGTCAGCCGATCTCCAACCACAACATTTTTTCCCGCACGCGCCGGTCTTCCGTTCACGGACACTGCGCCGTCTTCGCAGAGCTCCTTGGCCAAGAAGCGACGCTTGATCAGCCGCGCCCGCTTCAGAAAAATGTCCAATCGCAAAGGGACCCTAAATGCGGATCTCGATGATGGCTCGCTCTCGCAGCTTCCTCATGTACTTTTCAGTTTGGTTCTGGAGCTTTTCGCGAAAGATCGCTTCGGAGATGTCCTTTGAAACATCTTTTATTGCCAGGGTTTTCTCCTCGGTTTTCTCTTCTACTCGGAGGATGTAGAAAGACGTCCCCATCCGGATCACTTCACTGACCTCACCCGGCTCGAGCTGAAAGGCCACTTCGGCCAGGGGCTCGGTGAGCTCCCGCTGCTCGAAGAAACCCAGATCGCCTCCGGCTTCACGAGAGTTGGAATCGGAGTGCATCCGAGCAATCTCGGCAAAGTCCGCTCCCTGCTGGATGTCTTGAAGCAACATGCGAGCTTCTCTGCCCGCTTCTACTTCACCCCCGTCATCGAAACGAACCACGATCTCGCGCAAGCGCACCTTGGCGGACTCGGTATAGTCCACGATGTGATCGCGATAGTGTTTTCCGATTTCCTGCTCGGTCACCGAGATCTTGTTGTCCACCTCCATGCGCCGTATCTCCTGGATAAGAACGCCTTCTTCGAAGTTCTCCTGGAGCTTTTCCACCGACATCCCTTGAAGCACGACCTGACGCAAGAACTCTTCTTCCGAATCGATACTCATCTGCTTCATCAGATCGGCTTTCCACTCATCGAAGTAACGAGGTGGCACACGAAGACCTCTTTCCTTCGCGACCTGCATCACCAGAATATTACCCACCATTTGATCGAGCACCTGCCGGCGCAACTCGGTCCGGCGACGCTCGTCCTCTTCCGGTGTGGGAGCAGGGCCCAGCCGCTCCACCATAGTCTGAAACTCGGCATCGAGCTCGGTTTTTGTGACGATCTCTCCGTTGACCTTGGCAACGATGCGCTCGACCACCTCGGCCCGTGAGACGGAGCCCAAGGCACAAACGAGCGCAACTGCCGCAAGCCCTCTTGCCATCTTCATCCTCCTTCAACGGCTCGGTCGAATTCACACTTTGCGCGATTTGTCTCCTCTGACTGGCCTTCGCTGCTGCGCTCGGTCAAAGCTCGCGAATAAGGAAAGTCCAGCTCCTCGGTGTAGATTCGCACCGGAAAACGCTCTTTCAAGGATTCCAGGTAGATAGCCATGGCCTCGTCGCTTTTCTCCCGCAGCAGCTCCACCCGAATGGCATCACGAACCTCATCCAAAGTCAGATCGCGCGCCGGGCTAACTTCGTTGAGCCGAAAAAGATGGTAACCGAAGTCCGTTTTCACCACCACCGAGAGCCGCCCTTTTTTGAGGGCAAAGACCTCGTTCTCGAAAGATTCAGGAAGCTCACCGCGCCGAAAAGTGCCCAAGCGCCCCGCCTGGGCCGCTTCTGGACTTACGGAGTGCTCACCGGCCAGGTCCTCGAACCGAGCCGTCCCCGCTTGCAGTTGCGCGAGGATTTGGTTTGCCTCCCCTTCGGTCTCGACCAGTATCTGGGAGATATCCACCGTTTGCGGGCGCTTGTAATAGGCGCGGTGCTGCTCGTAGTGATAGGCAACTTCCTCGTCGTCGACACGGACCTCTTTCAAGACCTTCTCGTCAATCAGTTTCCTGACCTGAAGGTGCGCCTCGAGGTCCCGGCTGGGCTTCGTGTTGGGCGGCATTTCGGTTCCGGAACCGCTCAGAGCTTGCCTTTCCAAGAAATCGGCCCCGGCCGTCAACCTCGCTAACTCCTCGGGGGCAACCTCGATTCCCTCTTCCTCCGCCGCTCTTAGAAGTAGCTGCTCCTCGATGAATTGCTCGAGAAGCTCCACCTTGAGCTCCGCCCTCGCAAAGAGCGCCTGCTCCAGCATCGACGCCTGAATGTAGTGCTCGAACTGAGACCGGACTATCGTGCGGCCCCCGATATCGAGGAGCACCGGATCCACAGGTGCCTCGCTGCACCCGGGGAGCAGCATCCCCACCAGGCCGGCCGCCGAAGCGAGAACGCGAAGTTTGATCATGGCTCAGCTCTTTTCGTCCATCATAGAGTACGGAGCCAGCTCGAGCAAAACTTCCCGGACCGTGGCGAGAAGCTCCGCGGCCCCGGCGTCGCCGACCGGAAGCTTGAGCAATCCGCCCGGTGTGAGCTGAGCGCCCGGGGCCCGTCCGGCCAGCTCCACCAGCTTGTCGGGCTCGACCGGCGAGCTAGGATCGAAGCGAAAAGCCAGCCACCCCGCCTGCCGCTCGACGGCGAGGATGCGGAGTCGTTCCGCGGTCAGTCGAAGCCGTGCGTACTCTAGGAGTTGCAAGGCCGACTCGGGGAGCGGCCCGTACCGATCCCGAATCTCCTCACCGAGCCGATTGACGGCCGTCTCGTCCGGCGCCGAAGAGATCCGTTTGTAAACCGACATACGCTGGTTGGTGTCGGCGATGAACGCATCCGGGATGCGCAGGTCGATCTTCAGGTTCAAGTTGGAACGGATCAGATCGGCTTCCTCCTCCTCCGAAAGCTCGTGTACCGTCTGTTCGAGAAGCTTGCAGTACAGGTCGAAGCCTACCGCCTCCATATGCCCGTGCTGCTCGCCCCCGAGCAGATTCCCCGCCCCGCGAAGCTCGAGGTCCAGGGCGGCGATGCGGAACCCCGCCCCCAGATCACTGAACTCGCGGATGGCGGCCAAGCGTCGCCGGGCTATAGGGGTGAGCTGACGTTCATCGGGTACGAGAAGATAAGCATAGGCGCGCCGGTTCGAACGTCCCACCCGTCCACGTAGCTGGTAAAGCTGTGCCAGCCCGAAACGGTCGGCCCGGTTGACGATGAGTGTGTTGACCATCGGGATGTCCAGACCGTTCTCGATGATGGTGGTGCTCACCAAAACGTCGAACTCCTGTTGAATGAAGCGCAACATGGTGCGCTCGAGCTCGGATTCCTTCATCTGTCCGTGGGCGACCGCGATACGAGCCTCGGGGACCAGTCGCTGGAGAAACGACGCCATCGAGTAAATCGAGCCTACCCGATTGTGCACGAAGTACACCTGGCCTCCGCGGTCGAGCTCATAACGCAAGGCCTCGGTAAGTACCTTTCTGTCCAGACGGGTGAGGTAGGTCTGGATCGCCATCCGACCCTTGGGCGGTGTCTCGATCACCGAAAGGTCCCGGATGCCGGAGAGCGACATGTTCAAGGTGCGAGGGATGGGGGTGGCGGTCATGGTGAGACAATCCACCTTGCGACGGAACTGTTTGAGTCTTTCTTTGTGAGACACGCCAAACCGCTGCTCTTCATCCACCACCAGAAGCCCCAGGTCCTTGAAAGCAACGTCTTTGGATAACAGGCGGTGGGTTCCGATGACGATGTCCACCGTGCCGTCGACCAGGCCTTTGACGATGGTTTTTTGCTGCTTGGGCGATCTGAAACGCGAAAGCATCTCCACCCGTATCGGAAAGGGCGCGAAGCGGGCGCTAAAGGTATTGAAGTGCTGAAAGGCCAGAACCGTGGTGGGTACCAAAACCGCCACTTGCTTGTTGTCCATGATCGCCTTGAAGCCGGCCCGCATGGCAACTTCGGTTTTCCCGTATCCCACATCGCCGCAGAGAAGCCGGTCCATGGGAAAGGGGGCCTCTAAATCCCGTTTGATCTCCTCGATGGCCTGGCATTGGTCCGGAGTCTCCTGGTGCTCGAACGAATCTTCGAACTCGCTCTGCCAGTGCGTATCCACATTAAAGGCATAGCCGGGAATGGACTTGCGGGCCGCGTAGAGCTGTAAAAGCTGCCGGGCCATGTCGCGCATGGACTTTCTCACCCGTTGCTTGACCCGCTCCCAGCCGGTTCCGCCCAGCTTGTCCAGCCTCGGCTTGGCACTTTCCGAGCTCGAGTATTTCTCCAGAAGATCGAGCTTTTCCACCGGTACATATAGCTTGTCTTTCCCAAGATACTCGAGCACCACGAACTCGCCGCTTTCCGATCCGCTCGACACCTGTTTGAGGCCGGCAAAAATGCCTATTCCGTGATCGGTGTGGACCACGTAGTCACCGGTCTTCAGGTCGCGGAAGTCGGAAAGAAACCGGCCCAGCTTGCGAGCCCGGCGCTTCTCGGGTCGGGGAGGCTCGGCGAAAACATCCCGGCCGGCAAAAACCGCCTGAGCCAGATCGGGGAGGACGAATCCATGGGAGAGATCACCCAACTGCAGAGCGATCGAGCCGGTCGGCAGCGATCCATCGGCCGCCAGGCCCGCCGACAGATCCGCTTCCTGCAAGATCTCGATCATCCTTTCGGCAAGGCCGCGGTTGCCCACAAAGATATGAACCTGCCGGTACTCGTCCCTCTGACGGCGGATCTCTGCCAGAAAATCCTGCAGGCGTCCACGAAACACCGGCAAGAGCTGGCTCGAGACATGAAGCCGTCGCATGGAGTCTTCATCCGCCGGCTGGGCCTCGGAGCTGCCTAGAAGATCCATTTCCTCCAGACTCAACGAACGCTCGGAAAGCCCGGCGATCACCTCTTCCGGCGTGAGGAGAATCTCCGCCGGCTCGGGATAAGCCGTTCCACCCGCAGAAGCTTCTGCATAGCTTTCCAGGACCCGCTCCCATTCGGAGCCGGCGCGGTGTTCCAGATCGGCCGGCTCCTCGACCAGTACGACCCCCCTTTGGTCTTGTCTCAGGTAGTCGAAAATCGTGGCTCGAAAATCCGCCAAATGGGGAAGAGCAAAGATGACGCCGGGAGGAAAACCGCCTCGCTCCAAGGCTGCGAGCAACCCGTTCTCGATATCCCGCTCCAGAAGGATCTCGAGCAGCTGCCGGCGATGGGTTTCGGTGAAGCTCCACTCCCGCGCCGGGTAAACCGAAGCCCCCTGGATGGTGCCGGTGGTGCGTTGCGTCTCCGGATCGAAGGTGCGGATCTCCTCGAGCTCGTCGCCGACGAACTCCAAACGGATCGGCTCTCCATGGCCCGGTGGGTACAGATCCAGAATCCCGCCGCGGCGAGCGAAGTCCCCGGGAGCCAGCACTGGATCTTCGTGCAGATAACCCGCCTCCAGAAGTCGGCGCTCGAGTTGACCTGGCTCGAACGACCCACCCGGAGAGAGCTGAAGAATCCCGCGGGCAAAAACCGGCGGCGAGGTGGTCCGATAGAGCAGCGCGGTTACCGGCGCGACCACCACCACCGGCTGTTCCGTAACCAGGGCGGCGAGCGCCCGGGCCCGGGCCGCCACGGCGTCGAAATGGGGAGAAAGCCCACGATACGGATCGACGGCGAGAGAGGGAAAGGTGAGAATCTGTTTATCGACGCCCCAGGAGAGCAAAAACGCAGCAAGATCGGAAACGGCTTCCGTCACCCGCCGTTCATCGGAAACGACCAAAAGAACCGGACGGTCCAGCTTGGCGGTTAGAACCGCTTCGGCGAGAGAGCGGGCCGGACCCATGAGTCCGGTGATGGCGAGCTTGCCCTCTCCGGCAGCGAGTTGGGAGCGGAGCTTGCCGGCGCCGACCGCTTCGAGCGCCCGGGGAAGTGCAAACCGGTCCGGTTCTCCATTCAACGAGGTCTTTCCCCAAGCCGACTCACGATCCGATCGATGAGCTGCGAGGTGGAATAACCGGCGGCAAAAGGAAGCGAAACCACCCGTCCTCCTGCCGCCTCCACGGTGTCCTTACCGACGATTTGCTCCGGAGCCCAGTCTCCGCCCTTGACGAGAACATCCGGCAGAAGCTCGCGAATGGCCTCGGCCGGGGTCTCCTCCGCGAAGGGGATGACGTAATCCACAACTTCAAGAGCTGCCAGGACTTCCATGCGCTCCTCGAGAGAAACCAGGGGTCGTCCTTGGCCCTTGAGCTTGCGGACCATCTCATCCGCGTTGACCGCCACGACCAGCCGATCCCCGAGGGCGCGCGCTTCAGCAAGATAGCGCAGGTGGCCGGGGTGGAGCAGGTCGAAGCATCCGTTGGTGAACACCAGTGCCTGGCCGGCGTCACCGAGCGCGGCACGGATCCCCTTCATTTCTTCCACTGTGCGAACTTTGTCTCGAACGCTCATGACGAAGAAGGCGGGCGGATGACGATGTTGGGGGTGAACTCCCAGCGGTGGGTTGGCCGGTAGACCCCGATATCTTTGATGCGGGAGTCGACTCGAAAGGTGTAGAGAGCTCGGTGGTAGTCAAAAGGGTATCCGTCCCGTTGGTGCGCCGCCACGTCGATGAAGTAGCTCCCTTCAATCAACTGCAGGCGGTCGATCACCAGACGAACTTCACCGGTTCCGGAGAACTTCTCGGGAGTGAACTCCTCGATGTCGGTGTTGGTTGCGTAGCAACAAACACCGTCAGCGTTGAATACAGCAACACCGAAAACGAAGTCGCGAAGCGTGCCGGTGGTCTTGACTTCCAGGCGAATGGTCACCGGCTCTCCGGTCTGGAAGACGTGCCGCGGCTGGCCGTCTTGTCCGAAAAGGCAAACCTGGGTGATCTCGATCTCGCGCGATCCCCAGCGGCCTTTCTCGCGCTTGAATGCGGAAACCGGCTCGATCTCCTCATGAAACGGCTCCGGACCCGGCTCGGACTCGGTTTTCGGCTCAGCCTCGGAAAACTCTTCGGTCGCCTTGGCGGTGGCAGCGGCAAGTACTCCTTCGTCCCGCGTCGTCACTTGAGCCAGATAAGCATCCACCACTTTTTTGGGATCGCCACGAAGCTGAATCTTTCCGTCATCAAGCCAAAGCGCCTCATCGGCCATTTTCTCTACCATGGCCAAGCTGTGGGTCACCAGCAGTATCGTTTTCTTGCGGCGTCGAAACTCGCTGATCTTGTCCACGCACTTGTGGACGAAGGCGGCGTCACCCACCGCCAACACCTCGTCGATGAGGAGGATATCGGGATTCACGTGAATGGCCACCGCAAAACCGAGCCGCAGGTACATGCCGCTCGAGTAGGTCTTGACCGGCGCGTCGATGAAGTCCTCGAGCTCGGCAAACTCGACGATCTCATCGAAGAGCCTGTTGAGCTCCTTTTTGCTGAGCCCGAGCATGATTCCGTTGATGAAGACATTCTCCCGCCCGCTGATCTCCGGGTGGAATCCGGCCCCGAGCTCGATGAGCGCCGAGACCCGGCCGTTGACTTCCACGCAACCCGACGTCGGTTTGGTGATGCCCGCCATGACCTTGAGAAGGGTGCTCTTCCCCGAGCCGTTTCGCCCGATGACCGCAAAGGTCGTGCCTTGCCGCACGTTGAACGTCACTCCGGAAAGAGCGGTGAACGTCTCGTCGGGACGAAGCTCTTGAATCAAGTTACCCGAGAGAAGTGCGCTCTTCAACGTCCGGAACTGCCGCTGATGGGAAAAGCGCTGGTAAACTTTATTGAGATCGGAAATCCGAACCGCGATGCCCATTCTCGTCAAACCTCCTCGGCGAAGGTATCTCGCATCCGGTCGAAAAAGAAGTAACCGATCAGGAACACGATGATCGAAACCGGCACCATTACCAGGAGCCACGGCCAGTGACCGAGCCCGCCGAAGAAAAGCGTCTGGTCGTAACCGACCACGATGTGAGTCATCGGGTTGTAGTTGAGCCACCGTTGCGTGGTAGGGGGAATATGGAGGTAAGAGTAAATGATCGGGCTCGAGAAGAACCAGAACATGATCAGGTTGCCCATGAGATTTTGAACATCACGGAAGTGAACCGCCAGCGCCGAGACAAAAAGACAAACGCCCAGCGTGAAAACCAACTGCAACAAAACGATACCCGGAAAGAAAATGATGGAGCTTTGTATCTTTCCGTAGTAAATCAAGAAGCCGAACAAAATGGGGAGTCCAAGCACGAAGTGTACCAGGTTGGCGAGCACCACCACGAATGGCAACACCTCGGCGGGGAACATGATCTTCTTGATCAAGTTTCCCCCGGCGATGAGAGCGGTGGTCGACTCCATGACGGACGAGCCGAACCAGGTCCAGGGAAGGATCCCGGTGAAAAGAAACAGGGAATAGGGTGCCACACCTTCCTGCCGGGCGGGTAGGACGACGGTGAAGACGAACCAGTAAATTAAAAGCTGGAGCAGAGGATTGATGAAGGACCACAAGAAACCGAGGACCGAGCCCCGGTAGCGGGCTTTGAGATCACGCACCACCAGGCTTTGGATGAGGACCCGGTAGCGGAACAAAGTCCGCAGGTTTTTAAGCATGTGACACCCGCTCGGAGCAAAACTGAAATGTTAGCCTCGGGGTGGTACTGTGTCAAACCGCATCAGGTTAAACAACAGTAATCCAAGAACTTAGGGCTCAAAGCCCGCCCCGGGCGGGTCGAGGGAGGTCAGAGACGATGGAGCTCAAACGGGTTTAAAACGTGGCTAGGTTTCGAGAGCCTGCTGGAGCCTCTCCGGTTTCAGCGAGCCCACGAGGAAGTGACGTGTTCGGGCGAGGGTGACGCGAATCTCGGTGGTGAGCGACAGCAAAACACCGCGGTTTCCCCTCATGGAGTAGCATCCGGTCACTTGACCCCGGACGCGGCCGCAGCGAATACCCCATCCGCCGAACTGACGGAGCGGTTGATAGTTGATGATTTCGCTCTTTTCGATGATCGCCAAAGGGATGCTCGTCTTCGGCCAACCGAGGTAGCCCCAGGTCATCGTCAGGTTTTTCTCGTCCAGCTCGATGAGCAGACGGCCGAAAACCAGCGGCAAACCAACCAGGAACGGGCCGACCAAAAAGAATGCCCACATGGATGTCGGGTCCCTCTCGCCTCCCAGCATGCTCACCACAAACACCGCCAGCATGACGAAGTAGAGGATCTGAACCAGCGGATGAAACGAGACGTTTTCTTGGTAGCGATACGGCATTGGTTCTGATTACTTCTCTTTCTCGCCTGGGGCCTTCATTCTTACAAGATCCGCCTCAGCTGCAATCCTGCCAAACCCGGGCCAATGTTTGTCGGCTACAATCTGGTTCAAATATTGGACCGCCTCGGGCTCGTCGCCTTCCACGAGATGCCAATTGGCAATGCCATAAGCTAAGGATTCGTACCAATGCTTTTGGCGGTTCTCCGGCGACAGGACCTCCTCCTCGGTTAAACGTCCCTTGTAAAAAAGGAGGTTGAGGTAGTACGCCTCGTTGGCATCGGGAATCCAATCGTCACCGATCGTTTCCAAGAGAGCCTTTGCTTCTTTGTCCCGTCCCGCCCGGCGAAGGGCGCGATAAGCCCAATCGGTGATTGCGACCCGCGTCGATTCCTGCTCTCCAATCATGGCGCAGGTTCGCAGGGTCGTCTCGTCGAACTCGTCCTGTTCCGGCGCCTCGGTGTCTTCGGCCATCGCAAGGCACCGACCATACTCATTGGCTGCGTCGTCGAAGTTCCCCTGCAAGTAGTAGGCAAGCCCAAGATGGTTGACGACGTCCAGGCTGTCGGGAACCAGCTCGCGGGCTTTCTCGAGATCGGCCACCGCTTTGTCGAATTGGCGCGTCGAGATGTATCTGTGGCCTCGAAACCGATAAGCGTGCCAGTCGTCGGGCGCCAGCTCGATGGCCCTGGTGTAGAGCTCGATAGCTCCGTTGTATTGCCAGGCGGATCCCCGAATCTCCGCTACCGTCAGAATCAGATCCAGGTTGTCCGGATCCGTTGTCAGGGTCTGATCCGCATTCGCGATTAAACCACGAACGTCTTCATGTGCGTAAAGCGGCTCGCCGAGCAAGGACATGACCTCCGGCTCTCTCTCCGTTTCTTCCGCAGCCTTGGGGTCGCTTGCTTCCTCGCTTGGGATGCTACAACCGACAGGCAATCCGGAAATCAAAAGCAACGAGAGAACAAAGATCGAGCCGACGGAGCGAGGGAGATGGGCCACTGCTTCCTCCTGCTTTGAGGATGATTTTCGCAAAAACCTCGAAACGCTGGGTACCAAAAATCGTCGTCTTACACCCATGATACTACCTGGTGTTTCACTAGGGAAGTACGTTCTATATCTTCAACTTGACGTCTTTTCTCAAAAAAATAAGCGTATTTGTTTACATATAC
>SDBT01008911.1_pt1 | contig 16322 bp, 14 predicted proteins | sample 2277101 | NCBI WGS metagenome assembly SDBT01 (sample SAMN10404973, study PRJNA504765) | marine sediment metagenome | isolation source: marine sediment core GS10_PC15, 103 cmbsf | place: Arctic Ocean: Southern Knipovich Ridge | collected 2010 | reverse complement strand
CTGCAATGCCTTTTCTAAAAGTGTATTGTCCATAATACATCTCCATTTATTTCATATTTGGTTATGTTTCATTTACTAATTGGAACATTATGTGTAATAGGTCAATAAAAATTCAAACAAAATTATAAAAAGTGGGAATTCGGTAATTTACTGGCCATTCCTGATAATTTCCCTAAAATGGTCATATCAATTTTGTTGATTCCTTAACCTTTGAACCTTAAACCTCTGAACACATGAACGTTTACCAAATAGGTTCTTTGATATTTCCGAAAGATGATTTCATTAAGCGATATTATTTGGCAGAGTCAGCTTTTATAAGCCTATTCGCTTCCATAAAGTTCATAAGATTTACGTTTCAAAAAATTCAAACCACTTTTCATTGCTGCATAATACTTAGTAAATCCGACGAACAGGATAAACCGGCGTTGTAGCGGTAAGCCATGGTCCAAGAAAAAGACTGAAAAATATTTTAAAATTGCATTGAACAAATTTGTTGGCGGTTTTTCTGAAATACCATGTTGTGGTAAATCCGGAAGTGAAAGTCCTTCTATGGCAGACAGCAGGCGTTTCGCAGAAAACTGTCGTATTTCCCGTAAAGATATAAATGTCGTTGCGTCTGTAAATCTCTTTTTATGGGAATAACATGCATCTGGTCTGACTTCACCGTTGATGAAGTGATTGTGTTCAAAGATAATATTTTCCAGATAAAACATACGGTTTTCACCTAAATTCTTCAGGCGAATAAAAATATCGAAAATATGAATGTCAATGTATAAAGCTTCGTATTCCTTCGGATACGGTTTAGATAGGATTTCACAGGTCTTTCTGGACATAATAGGAAAGGTGCACATTTTATGGCCAGTTTGCGTATCATTAGGGTAGGCCATAAAAATTTTATCCGAAATAGTGAGGGCAAAATCTGAGATTATTCTGTCCCAGCCCGGCGTCATTATGGTCAGGTCGTCATTCATTAATATGATGATATCACCAGAGGAGTGATTAAGGCACTTGGTGTTGTAGTCACCCATTGTTGATCTGGCCCCGATTAGTTTTACAATATTCAGCCTGGGGTCATCAATCCCGTGGCTTTGCGGGTCGTCGTCATCCATGCATATGACGAGCTCTATATTATTGAGATCATTCGTGTGATCGATTATGCTTTGAAACAGGCGTTTTAGGAGATGAATCCTGCCTCTGGTAGGGAGTAATAATGAGATTTTCATTTATCGATGCATACTTCCTTGCTATTATCGGAAAGAATCAATTTGCCTTATTTCCATTAATAGATTTAAGCCGACTTTTGACCTGTTCATATTTCTTAGGTCCTATTAATTTTTTTAAATGATGAGAGATATAAGTTAAAAATATAGACTTAGTGGCCTGAATAAATGGTTCAAAAAAAAACAATATATATAGATATGTGATTTTCCATTTAGAAAATCCAGCACGTTCTGTTAGACATGAATATTTTCTTTCAAATTCCGTATCAATTTGTCGGTTTTGCATCCGGAGTTCGTATATTTCCAGGTTTTCATCAATTGGAAGCAGTCTCCCAGTAGAAAAGGCTTCAACTGCCTTAAGTGCGTGATGATTTATATGTGGATATCTTTTTTCACGCCACATTTTAAGTGAAAAGGATTGCCCATATGTTGCTGGTGGATCAGGATGAGAAAAATGCCAGATAGCTACACTTTCATCGTGCCATCTTTCAGGTATGCCTGCGTTAATTAATCGCCAACCGAGATCGTAAGGTCCACAAATATAACCTCTAAAAGATTTATGTTCATCAAATCCACCGAAGCGAATTGCATCTGATCTGCTTACTGACATACATGCCCCTACGTTGGGCCACAGGTCCGCCCAGGAGTACTTTGTTAATTCCTCTATTTCAGACAAGCCGTCAGGATAAAGAACAGAAGACCGCCATTGGTAATGCATAAGAACCAGAGAGTCAGGAATATCGGACTTTGCGAGATTAAATGTTTTGATAATTGAGGTTACGAAATCTTCCGGGAAAACAGCGTCGCTGTCACAAATGACTACAACCTTTCCTTTAGAATGTAAGAGGCCGATATTGTATCCCATATGCTTGTGATACACTCCATTCTGACCGCATGTGATAACCACATCCGCTTTCTCCATTGCAACAGGCACGACGCGATCGTACAGCTCGATCCATATCAGTTCATACTGCTTTCTTGGCACATTTTGTCTGTTCAGCCAATCAAAGGAATGAAACCTCTCTCGACAGGACCAATCTAAAAGAATTACTGAAACTTTCAATAAGTTATTAGATGGATTGCTTTTATGAACAGTTATGTGTTGTTTTTCACGCATAAAAATTAGGTATTAGCTCGAAAATGACTTCTTATATGTCTATGGAGATTGTTTAGAATGAACCAAAAACACTTCCAAATAAATATAGGAACATTACGTCTTGTATTTATTTTGCGCTTTAGTTCAATCAGGTCAATATCAGAAGGCAGGAATTTTAAAATAAATCTCCGTTGGTCTTCAAGCCGAAAGTCTCCAAAACATTTCGGTACCCCAAAATAGCGTGAATCATATTTAACAATACTGTGGCTTAAGTAATTGCTTTCCACTATAATTGGTGTATCATCAAAATCCGTTTCACTATAAACTAACGATCTTGCTCTAAACTCTTTTGCCCTTTTGGGGATTAAATTTTCTTCTTTTTGATAGTCGAAATCATAACCAAGCTGCGCCATAAAATCCTGAGGAAGGGTATTAAATTTTCCATAGGCCTCTTCAGTGAAATATTTCTTAAAAGAGCCAATTCGGCCTTCGTGGAAAGTTGGACTGTCCTTATCAAAAACCTTTTCTCCAAAATATTTGGGATTGCCGGGAATATGAAGTTTTAGTTGCAAAGACCATATGAGCATGGCTTGTGCTTTTTCTGATCCCCCTCCTGCTCCTCCTACAAGCTCCTCAAATGAAATAGGAATGACATTTTGAAATTCAAGCCATGGAATAAAATTGCCGATGCGGTCTCTGATACTACCCAGCAGCCAAGGGTCATCTATTAATGTCAGGAGTCTTTCCTCGAAAGAACGATTGCTTAAATAGCCATGAAATAATGTCTTACCGTCTTTGTGATAATAGTTGGCTTCTGAGACAAGGATATCTAATGGATTTCTATAGATAAAGATAGCAGGATATCTTGGAAAGGGATGGTGTCGATTTCCAAACGGGTTTCGACGAACGCTATCGACGAAAAAGTCTTTAGCAGATGTATGGGAATTTGAATATTCCAAACAATACCATGTTTCTGGTGATAGTTGATCGTTTAATATCATGCCGGGTTTATATCCAAAGATATCAGAAAGACGGTACAAAAGATGAGTGCCGCCCTTTGGTATACTAATGAGAAAAATGGGATTGTTCTTATAATAATATTGGGTGATTGGTGCAATGATAAAACCATGCCCAAAGTCAAGGTAGTCCATGAGGCGGGAAGACAGATCTTTTGCTTCAGGAATGAAAAAAATTACCGCGTCTATTAATGTATCATTATTTAATAATTTTACATTTTCAGGCAATGGGAGTTCACATTCATCTTTCCTAACATAAAATGTGACTTGAGTGTTATGATAAGGTAATTTATTTAAAAAATCGGTAGCAAAGTTGTTAAACGGACGTAGTAGTATTCGTTTCACGCCCTGATGAATAATGTCCAAACAGGTCGACACATACGAGTCAGGATGATTTTTAATAAATTTTAACTCTATCCGGTTATTCATAATGAATATTTTTGATAGATAGCATTAATGGATTCGTTTATAGGATTTAGTATTTTCTCTACAGTGTCCAGAAAACCTTTTAATAGCGCTTTGTCTTTAATCGATGAGCGTTCGATTTCCACTAATCCGCCATTTGTATAACTAATGAAATCATAATTGGATGAACGAAAATTGGACTTGTTAAAGGCAAACATGAACAGGTCGGGGTCGTCGAATTCCTCATAAACTTTTCCAGCCTTGATATATTTCTCAACCTTTTGCTGATAGGGAGTATAGTCTTTTTTATCCTGATACTGAATTTTTCCGTATCCAAAGGCTTCCATATATTCTTCAATACCACGTGCTTTTATGATTTCCAGATGCTCATTTACCATATGGTTTTTCCAGTCACCAATGATACCCCGACGAAAATTATGCCGGTGATGTGCGGTCTGGTTCTTGAATTTCATGTTGTCCCACATTTTTTCAGCGGTTGACTCAGATATTGAAAGTTTTGCATTTTGTGCAATAGAGAAAATCGTTTTTCCCCCTTCTGTTATCAGATCTTCCCACTTCATAATAAAATACTGCTCTTTCACCTTGATGAATGTCTTGAAATAGTCGAGCAGGGGATTAATAAGCCCTTCTATAAAATTAAGATCTGTGAGTTTATATAATCCAAGTTTTTCCCGGATTGTATTGCTGTCTTCGTTGACGTATTGGTCGATATAATCTCCTGTCAGAGCGTTCAGTGAAAAGACGGATGAATTAAGCACATCGATCGGATTGCGGACGGAAGCTAATTTAATGTGGTCGCCATAATAACTATCCGCCAACCATCGGTCAGGGTGATTATGGGAATGGATGACACGGTCGTAATCCATGGCATATTTGGGAATTGAAAGCACGGCAAGAAAATCTCCCATGCCTTTAATCCCGACGTATTTTCTTACATTGGCCATTTCAGGGTTTTTTTTGCTCAACCATTTCGGACCGCCAACCAGCAACTGAAATTCGGGAGAGATCATAAGGTTGCCAATGTCGATATGTTTGGCAAAGTATTCCTCAACTGCCCTATGTATTTCCTTTGAAGCCTGCGGAATTAAGGAATTCATTTCTTCTCTTAAAGGGTCTCTTTTAAATCTTTTTAAATTGAGCAATTTATTGAGAATGGCAATCAAGAGTGTAAATCCACTTCTCGGTGGTCCCACGACCAAAAGTCTGGGTTGTTCATCGTAAAATTTATCCAAGGCTTTTCTTAGGATTCTTTTAATTTTCATTGATTAATTTCTCTGCCTTTTTGTTTTATTTCTAAGGTGGAGGAATAAAATAAAAAATACATTTCTGTTGAAAAAAGCCACATTCCAGATCAAGGTGATTTGAAGGGGTGAAATGACAACATATCGCTCGATATTAGGTTTTGAAATCGGTTGTAAACTCTGGGTCGATATCAGTAGATCTCAAAAAGACCAGTTAAAACGCTCGAATAAGTCAGTGTCAATTTTTTTGTTGATCCATTGGATTTGATCTTTGGTAAGCTCATCAAGATGGCTACCTGCAATCCCTTTGCGGAAATGAGTTTCCAGATTAATTGTATTGGAAATCCGGCGGGAGTCACTCGGCCAGATGATTTCACTTGACTCGATGGGGAAACCATAAAATTTTAAAATGCTTTCTATAAATGTCGGTTTATCTGCTATAAACTCTTCGTAAGTTTTAATCATAATATTAAACTTGTCTATGGTGGATTCGAACATAACCCAGCCATTTATCCAATCGATCATAATTGGGAAATAGTTTTTTATAAGATCGTTTAATTTGTCATGCCAATTCAACTTATAATATTGCTCAGAAATTATTCCGCTTGAAAATAAAAGCCACTCATGCCATGGATTTTTAGAGATGTCCTCTCTTTCCAAATGATATGCCCAAGATACCAATGCATCTCTCGGATCTCGAATTACGACAACAAATTGTGTTAAGCCGCTATAGTATAACATGCTGGAATTATATTGTGTAGGTGCGATATGATCTTGTGCTACCGCTCTGTTGCTGTTAACAAAATGATGGATTGCTTCTGGATCTACCAGAGTAAAATTGACACCCCGCGTTCCGACTCTCATCGTCTCGCAATCCAATGTCGCAGCAATGGTTCTTACAATGAAAAGAGAAGCGCTCTTAGGGAGGGCGTTAATTAAGATGTGAACTGGCTTTGAATCTGTTGCTCCTCGCAAAGAGCGTTTTCTGGTTTGCAATTTTACAATGCAAGTCAGTTGCAATTTTGATCTTACGAATTCTTTTAGTGCCAGATACTTTTTACTTGTAAAAAGGGTATACCTATCCATCAATTGTATTGTTTCTTGTTTACTCAATTCTCTGCCTTAAAAGAGTGCTGAATAACGCAAACTGGGGTTTTAATCTCTTGGGGTAAGGCAAACGGGTGACATTCAACAATATGAAAAAAACATGCATCTTCCCAGATATCGATTCTTTTTTTCCCATACATGATACTTAATAAAATTAAATACTTGCCGTTTGTAAGTATCAAAGGTCCAATATCTATCCGTACCCTTCTGATTTTCTTGTCAAAATAAATACCATGTAATATACCGGATGTTCCCGTGCAAGCAAATTCTCCAGAATCTTTAAAAATTTTAAATTCTATTCCATAATTAGTCTCTTTTGGTCTACCCTGTAAATCTAGAATCAGAACTATTGATTGATTGTAAGAAAAAACGTTTGTATTTTCACCTTTTTCGTTCATCATTGTAACGCGGTTGATATAAAAAGAGAGGTTTTCAATCGCTTTCGGATATCTTATTGCAACCCCCGAAAATTCGTTAAAAGACTTTACCTGTTTCTCTTCATAAACTTTGACAACCTCTTGTGCAGATCCAAATTCAATTATTTGGCCCTTGTCTATCCAGATTGCGCGTTCACATAAATTTCGAATGGCATTCATGTTATGACTTACGAACAATACGGTTCGACCTGTTGAGACAATATCTCCCATTTTTCCTATACACTTTTTTTGGAATGAGATATCACCGACCGATAGCACTTCATCTACCAATAAGATTTCAGGCTCCAAATGAGCAGCTACGGCAAAGGCAAGACGTACATACATACCTGAAGAGAACCTTTTTACAGGAGTATCGAGAAACTTTTCCACACCGGAAAAAGAAACGATTTCATCTAATTTATTTCTGATTTCCGTCTTTTTCATTCCAAGGATAGCACCATTGAGAAAAATATTCTCTCTGCCTGTGAGCTCGGGATGAAAACCCGTGCCAACTTCTAAAAGGCTGGCAACCAATCCATAAATTCTTACCTTACCAGTTGTTGGCTCGGTAATTCTGCTCAGGATTTTAAGCAAAGTAGATTTGCCGGCACCATTGTAACCGATGATTCCGACGCAGTCTCCTTTTTTAATATCAAAGGAGATATTTTTCAATGCCCAGAATTCTTCCAAAGAAGAAGTTGTCTTCCAGCTACTGAATGGTGTTATGATACGTTGAGCAAAAATTTTGGCTTTTTCGGCAATCACATCCCTCAGGGCAGTGTAATTGCCATGTAACTGATGTGAAATCATATATTTTTTACCGATATTCTCGGCTTGTATCATGATGTCGGACATAATTTTTGCCTGTTCATTTTTAAATTACATCGGCGAAAGTGCGTTCGGTCTTGCGGAAGTACCAGAGACCACCTGTAAACAGCAGGGCAACAAGGCTAAACGAGAGCATAAATCCTGGAAAATAAAACATGATATCCTTGCCCAAAATGGCCCAACGAAATCCGTCTATTACTCCCACCATAGGATTCAACGAATAAAGCAAACGCCATTTTTCAGGCACAACACTGCTGCTGAAACCCACCGGAGAAATATACAGGCCGAATTGGACAATAAACGGAACGATATAACGGAAATCTCGGTATTTCACATTCAATGCAGATATCCAGAGGCCTGCTCCCATCGTAACTGCAAAAGATACCAGAATTAACAAAGGCAGCACAATAATTCGCCATGTCGGCCAGAAATCATACCAGGCCATAAGTCCTAAAAGAATGAAACCTGATAACAGGAAGTCCACGAAACTTACGAGAACCGAACTTGTCGGTATGATAAGGCGAGGAAAATAGACTTTGGAAATCAAGTTGGCATTGCCAATTAAACTGTTGCTACTCTCGGTTAAGGCATTGGCAAAGAATTGCCAGGGAAGCATGGCAGTAAATACAAGAATGGGATAGGGCACACCTTCCGAAGGGAATTTTGCCAGTTTGCCAAAGACGATTGTGAGAACTACCATGGTCAGCAAAGGCCGGAGGATCGCCCATGCAATACCGATAGCTGTCTGCTTATATCGGACAAGAATATCGCGCCAGGCCAGGAAGTAGAACAACTCACGGTAATTCCACAAATCCTTCCAGTAATGCCGTTCCGTATGCCCTGCTTCTATGACAAGTTCTCTATAATTATTTTTTATGTTAAGCTGATCAGTTGTCATTATTTATCAATAAGTCGAATATTTTCGTTTAAGTTTTTTCGTGGTCATTCTCTGAATATGTGAAGCAGTATCAGGGCCAATTTTATTCTCGATCATATTCATGTACCTTGGGCTGGTGTAGTAAGTCTGGAAGGCATAATCCCGAAATGAGAGCACCTGGCCACCGCTTAAATAGTTTGTTGGCAGGGGAAGGGTTTCATACGCATATTGAGAATACCCTTCCCAGGAAGTCGGAAGCTGCCAGCCCTTTTCTATGGCCATTTCATATAGTTTGGAACCTGGATAGGCCATTGCGCAGTAAATATTGGCCCATTCGGCATTGATATCCAGCATGAGTTTTAAAGTTTCATTCATGGAATCATAATCGTCTTCGGGAAGCCCGAAGATAAAGTTGGAGCAGATGTGCATATCCAGATCGTAGGTCATCTCGACGACTTTGCCGACCTGTTCCATCTTGTAGCCCTTGGTAACATTATCAATGACCCGCTTGCTGCCGGATTCGAAGCCGTAAGCCACCCAGTTGACGCCTGCCTGTTTCATCTTGTCCAGCATTTTTTCAGTGACCGTATTCACTCGGGCATAAGCCCACATGTTTAAATCATATCCTCTTTCGATAATCATGTCGCAGAGGGAAACAATTCGCTTTTCGTTTAAGGCGAACATTTCGTCGATAATCTTGATATTTTTTATCCCATATGTGTTGACCAGAAAATCAAGCTCTTCCACGACCTTGTCCAGGCTGCGGTAGCGGATCGTATGCTTGCCGAACAGGGCATTGATGCAGCAGAATGTGCAGCTAAAGGGGCAACCCAGACTCGTGTATAAAATACCATAGGGTTGGCGTTCCTCAATATGATCAAAACAGTGCCAGTTATGCGCCCGGTATTTTTTCATGGGGAGGAGGTCCCAGGCCGGCATCGGCACTTCATCCAGATTTTTCATTAACGGCGGCAATGGGTTTGAGACTACTTGATTATTTTTTGTATACCACAGACCGTTAATCTTAAAGTCGTCTGCACCGGCCTTCAGTGCATCAATGAGCATGGGAATGGTATAGAAACCTTCGCCCTGGCACACAAAATCGGTATTTTCTTCGGAAAGTGTTTTTTCCGGTAAGGCGCTTGGATGAAGACCGCCCAGAAGAGTTTTGATGGTCGGATCGAGTTCCTTGGCTTTAGAGATAATTTCTCCGGCGCCGGTCATGTTCATGGTTGATGCAGAAGGGTTTGAGCCTGAAACAACAACAGCCACAAGGAGCGGATCCGTCTCCAAAGCCTTGATGGCTGTTTCTTCATAACTCCAGTTTTCTACTTCAGCGTCGTAGAGAACGACTGAATAACCCATGCTTCGAAGGTAACCTGCAAGAAGAGCTGCCCATAACGGTGGTTCTATAGCGGTCAGTCCGAAATCGCTCAGGTCGCCGTATAATTGTTTCTGGCTGCCGGGTTTTATTAAAACGATATCGATTTTATTCATAGCTGTACTTTTCTTAAAGAGCGTTTAAGAGGTTACAAAGCGCAAGGATTTGTCCTTCTTCAAGATCAGGATAATTGCCGATGTAATATCCATAGAAGTGGATATGTTCGACTTCAGGATATTTCTCACATTCCCTTTCAGGCACGATTCCCATTAAATACGGCTGCCTGAGCTGGTTGCCGCCACCGGAACTTCCTCGACGGAATTCAACACCGGCATTTTGCATGGCTGTTTCTACTGTACCCCGAAAGTCGGGATCGGGTTTTTTAAGCACAAGGTTAAAGGCATAGTTGCAGCTTCCTTCCAGATCGAAATCGGTCCGGTATTTATCCGGATCGAGATTTTCCAGGAATAGTGCAAAATTTATGTTGCGTTTAGCATTATTATTATCCAGGCGTTTTAGCTGGCTTCTGCCCAGGACTGCGCCGATTTCTGTGTTGCGGACGTTATAAGCCGGATATGCAAAGATAAAATCAGGAGAAAGATCGGGATGTTTATAGACATAATCTTGCTTGATCGCATCATCGGATGCTTCACGCACCATGCCGTGGGACCGCAGCATGCGAAGGGTTTCGTAAATCGTTTCGTTATCGGTGCATACCATCCCTCCTTCAATTGTGCTCATATGGTGGGCAAAGTAGAAAGAGAAATTGGATATTAAACCAAATGACCCAAGTTTTTTTCCCTTGAATGTTGCTCCGTGTGATTCACATACATCTTCGATAAGATGGATATTTCTTTCTTTCAGAATCCGAAGCAAACGTTCCGTCAGGCCGTTGAAACCTTGTACATGGGTAATGAATACAGCTCGAGTCTTATCGTTAAGCCTGGAAATTACCTTTTCATCATCCATACAAAGATTTTTAGGGTTGATATCTACGAATACAGGTTCAAATCCGTTTTGGAGCACAGAAGCGATATCTGAAATCCAGGTGAGGGTGGGGACAATTATCTCGCCGGGGCCATAGAGGTGTTTCAATGCAGCAATGGTGATGAGGTTTGCTGAAGCACCTGAATTGACAAAAACACTGTAGCGAACACCCAGCCACTCAGACCACTCCTTTTCAAAGGCCAGCACATTGTTTGATTGGGTCAAACGGGGCATTTTTTTAAGAAACCTTATAAGGGTGTTCAAGTCTTCCTTGATAATATTGTCTTCCATCAACGGCCAGTTAAGGTTCATACTGTTACTCCCACTTGCTGGATATGGAAAATCATCCTTTGTAATTAACTGTTTTAAGGATAGCGTTTTTTATATTCTCTTCGCCAATATAAAAAGCTTCTTCAAGGGTATAACCAGCAGGAGTTGGTACATCGGGAGAAGCAACTCTTTCAATTGGGGCTTTTAGAAAGCTGAAAGCCTTTTCCGCAATAATAGCAGCAATTTCGGCAGTCACCCCGCCTGTTTTCCAGCCGGTATCTGCGATGACCAGCCTGCCTGTCTTGGAAACTGAATCGAGAATAAGCTCTTCATCCAGGGGTCGAAGGGTTCGCGGGTCAATTACTTCTACATCGACACCTTGCCCGGCAAGTTCTTGAGCGGCATAAAAAGCATCAACAACCAGGTGGGAAACCGCGACCACGGTGACATCCTTTCCCAGTCTTCTAACTACACCTTTACCGATGGGTAAGGTATATATGTTTTCAGGTACTATCCCCTTTTGTTTGAAATTGAAGCGATGATCTATTATGAGAACAGGATTATTGTCCTTGATAGCCGCAAGCATCAAGCCTTTTGCATCGAAACAGGTGCTTGGCATGATTAGCTTGAGGCCGGGGACATGAAAAAAGAGCCCCTGGAGCGCTTGAGAATGCTGGGCTGCCGATCCCCACCCACGGCCGATACATGCCCAGATAACAAGTGGAACACTCACAGCACCGCCAAACATAAAATGCCATTTTGATGCATGATTAACCAGCTGGTCCATGGCCAGCAGAAGAAAATCCGGGCGGTTATGGAAATATACCGGACGCATACCGCCCAGAGCTGCACCGACGGCAACACCCATCAGTGCTGTTTCAGCCAGCGGGGTGTCAAAAATCCGATCTCGGCCAAACTCTTCTTGAAGCCCTCGGGTCGCTCCGAACATACCGCTTGGATCATCAACCCCTTGACCCATAACAAAAACTTTTTTGTCATATGTAAGCGCTTGCCTTAATGCTTCATGGATGGCTTCAGGATATGAAATGCGACGTCCACTGCCCTTGCTTTCTGTATAAAAATCCGGTTCATTGCAATCCGCTTTAATTTTTGACCAAGGCATATGTCTACTCGCAGAAAAGGTTAAGGTAAAGGTTTTCTCCTGACGGTAGGGGACAGTTTTTAGCGAATGCAAAGGCGTCCTCAATTTCAGTCTGAATCCGTTTTTCCAGTACATCAAGATCATCCGTAGTCAAAACGTTTTTCTTTAATAGAGTGTTTTGAAAATTTTTAACTGGACACTTTTTCCTCCAGGATTCAACTTCTTTTTGCTCGCGATATTCTTGTGGATCTTGGGATTTACAACCTGCATGTCCGAGAATTCGGTAGGTCTCGCACTCGATAAAGGATGGCCCATATCCCTGTCTGGCGCGTTTTACTGCTCGGAGAGCGGCTTCGTGTACAGTAATGACATTATTACCATCAATTTTTTCGGCTGCCAAAAGAGCTTGTGAAGCACGATGAAAAATATTTTTATCTGGTTGCCGTGCTGAGACGCGGGAACAAACCGACCATTGATTATTTTCAAAAACATAAATTACCGGTAGTTTCTTCAGCATTGCAAAATTGAAGCTTTCGTAAAGAACACCTTCGTCAGCGGCGCCGTCACCGAAAAAAACAACACTTACCTGCTTGCTTTTCTTCATCTTTATTGCCAGCGCAAGGCCGGTGCCGATGGGAATTCCCCCGCCTACAATGGATGAACTGCCCATATGCCCAACAGAAGTATCTACCAGATGCATGGATCCGCCAAAGCCTTTTGAACAACCGTCTTTTTTACAATGCAATTCAGCGATCATAGCCTTCAAATCTCCACCTTTGGCAAGATAGTGGCCGTGACTACGATGATTGCTCGAAATATAATCATTTTTATTCAGAGCACTACAAATTCCTACGGCAATAGCTTCCTGACCGATGTACAGGTGAATCGGTGTTTTCATTTCGTTTTCGAGATAAAGTGATTCTATGCGTTCTTGGACTCGTCTGACCCGAAGCATTGCATAGAACATTTTTTCTTTATTTTTTACGGACAAGTTCATCCAAACTCCTCTTACTTATTGAGTGTATCTAATTCACGAAATGAGCAAATCGATCTTTCAGCACGATCCTGTTCAGCGGAAAGAGTGCTTTCATCAAGGTGAGGTTCGTAAACGATGATCTGGCTTCCGCTATAGTCAAATCGAAAGGGAACCAGGAGTAATTCGTTCAATGCATTACGAACACGATTTTGCGCAGAAGGCGGCACAAAAAGAAGCATAAAACCACCTCCTCCGGCACCTGTTATCTTACCACCCAGAGCTCCGTTCTCCAGAGCACGCTGGTAAAGGCCATCAACGGTGCTGTTGGTTATCATAGAACTCAGACCGCGTTTAGCCATCCAGGCTTCATGCAATAATTTTCCGAAACTGTCTATACTTCCATTACCTTGCAAAATATTGATTCCTTTCTCGACCATCTTGTGCATGTTTTCCAAGAGTTTATTCTTGTTTTGTATATCATTTACGTAGCTGTCTGCCACATCGGAAGCCGTACGCATAATACCAGTGTAAAAAAGCATCAGGTGGGAATTGAGCTCTTCACAACGGGATGTTGTAAGGGTTAGGGGGTGAATTTCAATTTCTCCATTCTTTTTGAAAATGATATGATTAATGCCGCCGTATGCAGCAGCAACCTGATCTTGGGAACCAACGGTTTCCTTGATCATATTCTGTTCAATATGGATACTTTCAAGCGCGAGCTGTTTCTTGCTTGCCATGATCCCTTTCAAGGCATAACATGCATGAAGAAGCCCCACTGTGAAGGAGGAACTAGACCCCATACCGCTTCTTGCAGGGAGATCACCGTCATGATGAATTTCAAGACCACGATTGAGTTGCATAAAGCGAAGTGTTTCCCTCAACGCCGGGTGACGGATTTCTTCGCAATTTTTGCAAAGTTCTATTTTTGAATATACAAGCCGTATCTTATGTTCAAAAAACGGCGGTAAATATCGAAGAGTAATATAGCAATATTTATTAATACTTGTGGATAATACACTTCCACCGTTTATTAAGTACCATGGGGGATAATCGGTTCCTCCGCCAAAGAAAGAAATCCTGAAAGGTGTTCTACAAATTATCATTAATCCTTCTCCTGCAACTATCGGATGATACGGTTATTTCCGGCGAAACCTTATCACGGAAAAAATCTTCTGCCTGGCGATATGATTTCGGTGTGCCTATGTCGATAAATTTTCCATTAAAGCAAAACCCGTAGAGCCCTTTGCCTATCAGCTTCGGGAAAAGTTCCTTTTCTAAAGAAAAAGGTATACCGGAAGGTATAGATGCTACTATCGACTTTTGCAGGATATAAATACCTGCATTAATCCACCCATGTCCGTCACTTGGCACTTTTTCTTCAAAAGCCAAAATGAGACCATCTTCGGAAATAGACACTTTGCCGAAGCGCTTAGTATCCGGAACATTCGCTAAAAAAAGGGATGCCTGGCGATTCTTTTTAAAGAACCAATCAATATAAATCGTTAAGTCAACATTTACAAATGAGTCTCCGTTCATTATCAAAACCGGTTCTGAGTTGATATATGGAATGGCAAGGCGAAGCGCTCCGCCGGTTCCGAGCAGTCCCTGTTCTCGGGAATGGATAAGCCGCAACGATTTGTATTTTCCCCCCAGTGCTTTGTGTACTTCATTGGCCATGTAACCTGTGCATAATACAACGTCTTTTGCTTTGGCTATCACCAATTGGTCTAGCAAAAAAGTCAAAAAAGGACGGTTGCCTATTTTAGCCAAAACTTTTGGCCTGTCTGATACAACGGAACGTAATCGGGTGCCAAGTCCACCTGCAAGAATAACAGTCGTAATTCCAGAAAGGTTTTTCATTGGTTTATACGTTTGCAAACTGGTTTGGCTTTAAAATCTTATAACCTTTTAATAGCTCAATAATTCCCATATCCAATGTATAATCAGGCTTCCAGCCCAGTGACTCAATTTTTTCATTGCTCACAATGTAATCGCGCTTATCCGGGTCTTCACCGATCGGTGAAGAATGAATATAAAATTCGGGAACATGTTTACGTATTTTTTCACAGAGCTGTCTTTTTGTCAGATTGGCTGAGCTAAGTCCGACGTTATAAGGCTCTCCTTTCATTTTGTCGTAGTTGTTTATGCCGAAAATAAAAGCCTTTGCTACGTCTCTAATATGAATATAGTTTCTCCGGAAATGCTCTTCAAAAAGAATGATAAAGCGATCCTTGTATGCCCGATAAACAAAGTCATTAACAAGAAGATCCATTCTCATCCTCGGGCTCATGCCAAAAACTGTTGCTAGCCGGCAAGTGATGGCATTACCCTTATCCAGAAATGCCTTTTCAACTGCCACTTTTGTCGTTCCATATTCCGAAATGGGGTGTAATGGTGATTCTTCAGTGCAATAGGCGTTTTTATCGCCGATACCATATCCGCTGTTAGTGGTTGGAAAAATAACCTTTTGTGAAGGCGAAACCGTTTTTACGATGTTCATATGCGCCTCATAGTTCACCAGTTTGGTTACTGTAGGATTGATCTTGCAGGCAGGAGCACCGACGATTGCAGCCAGAGGGATGATAACATCAAATCGGTTGATAAGTTCAGCCATAAGATTTTTGTCGCAGATATCGCCCTTGATAAAATCAAACTTTGGATTTGCACAACAGTCAAGAAGAGGATTCTGACCGTGCATCAGGGAATCAAGAGCCGTTACTCTATAACCCTGGGAGAGAAGTTCAGGTACGAGGATTGAGCCAAGATATCCTGCTCCGCCGGTCACTAGAATATTTTGATCCATAATATGTTTTCCCCTTTAATTTTTATAACTTAACATGTTTAATCAAAAATATACATACTCTTTTTAAGAACTAAGTTGAGGAATTTTTATAAATTCATTTGAGAGACCTTTGCAAAACACCACTTTTTGCCCAATTTCTATGCCTGCTTCCGAGCCCAGTGTTCACGTTTCTGATGCTGATAGATAATTCCGCCGAAGCATTTCGGAGGAATTGATATTTTTCAAAGGTATGACAAACGTATTATGGTCAAGGGGATACGATTTTATTCCTGTATAGATAATAAAAACCTTTTAAACCACCTATTCTCCCACATTTCTGTCTATGAACTCAACGCCGAAAAGATAAATCTATTTTCCTTTGCCAAGGCTTTGCATGTATGGCTGCCTATGTAACAGGCCTCGCCCGTAATTAAAATGCGTTTCTTGTAACCAATTTATTTTAATCCGGAGAGCACATCCCTGGGGCTGATTATCCAGTATTCTCCATTTTTGATTTTATTATTTTTACACCATACTGCCATGATTATTTTTTTATCAGTTTGTTTGGGGAAATTGGCTACAGCTTTTTTTAACTTG
>SDBT01008910.1_pt1 | contig 16325 bp, 19 predicted proteins | sample 2277101 | NCBI WGS metagenome assembly SDBT01 (sample SAMN10404973, study PRJNA504765) | marine sediment metagenome | isolation source: marine sediment core GS10_PC15, 103 cmbsf | place: Arctic Ocean: Southern Knipovich Ridge | collected 2010 | reverse complement strand
CCTGGAGCTGGAGGAAAACCCGCGCATCCGGCACGATTTCGGCAAGCTGCGAGGGCGTGTCTGGAAGGCCAACGATTTTACCACATCCAACGGTGTGCGCACCCTGGCCCGTGGCCGGGGGGAGAAAGTCCGTGGTCTTAAAAACCGGCAGTGGCGTCCTGATTTTGTCGTGGTGGATGATTATGAGAATGATGAAAACGTAGAAAATCCGAAGCTGGTTGTAAAAGGCATCCGCTGGTTAAAAAGGGCCGTGATCGGCTCGATGGGCAAAGGTTACACATTCATCATGGTGGGTAACCTGTTCCACCCTAAAAGTGTTCTTTCACAATTTATCGCCGAAAAGGACGAAAACGGCGAAAAGCTGTATGTCAGCCGGGTGTATCGTGCATGGCTCGATTTCGGCAAGCCGGATCAAAGACCTCTGTGGCCTGCGCTGTGGCCCGCTGAAAGACTGGAGAAAAAGCGCGGGCAGATGGGCACGGTGGATTTCAACGCCGAGATGATGAACCTTACCGGAGCGGAAAACAGCCCTTTCCGGGAAATCTGGTTTAAATATTTCGAGCGTATCGATGTTGTCGACATGCCCCAGTATGTGGCCACATTCGTTGACCCTTCGGCCAAGAGTGGTGAAAACAACGACTATAAGGCCGTAATCACGGTGGGCCTGCAAAGGGAAACGATGCTGTTTCGCTGCCTGCACGCCTGGATACGGCATGCCACCATAGGCGAGATGTTTGAAGCGTCTTACCACCAGGTGGACCATTACGGCGGGCAAATCGGCATAGAGGAAAACATGCTGGAGGATTTTCTCCACGAAGCCATTGCCAATTATGCCCTGAAAGTCGGCAGGTACCTGCCCTGGCAGGCGATGCGCCACACCACGAACAAAGAGGGTCGGATCATCGGTACGCTTTCGTATCTGGTTGAGCACGGCAAACTGCTTTTCGAAAAGGGCCACAGCGACCAGGACTTACTTGTAGAGCAGATGGTTTATATCCTCAACAAAAACGTCAACGACGACGGGCCGGACGCCCTGGAAGGCGCAGTGAGCATGCTCCAGGGTGGAACATTCGGGCCGCCGGAATACCAAAGCGTCACCAAACGACGGTTTCAAAAACGCGGAGCATACTGATGCCTTTATTATATGACCAATTCGGAAAAGAAATGAAAGTGACCAAAAGGCCGGAGACCCGTGAGGTGGCTGTGGCCGCAGTGCGTGATCGCTGGTCGAGCTATCCGAGCGGCGGGCTGACTCCGGTAAAACTGGCCAGCATCTTCAAAGAGGCCGACAGCGGAGACATCTATCGCCAGGCCGAGCTGTTCGAAGAAATGGAAGAAAAAGACACCCATCTTTTCTCCCAGCTTCAGACCCGGAAAAATGCGGTGATGGGCCTCGATTATGAAATTCTCCCTTTTTCCGACAGTGCACAGGACAAAAAGGTCCGGGATTTTACGGCGGATGTGTTCTCCGGGTTGACCGACCTTGACGATACCCTGCTGGATATGCTGGATGCCGTGGGTAAGGGATATTCATTAAACGAGATCATGTGGGTCGTGGACGGCCGATATGCCGCGATCGATCGATTTCAATGGATACATGCCAAAAAGGCCGTTTTTTATGACTACGGCAAAGGGGGCTGGGACAAATCGTATGAGGTGCCGCGCATCGTGACCGAACAAGAACCGGCCAGGGGCGAAACCATGCCGCCTTTTAAGCTGGTGTATCACCGCTACAAGGCCAGATCCGGCTACGACACCCGCGCCGGTGTGCTCAGGGTGTGTGCCTGGATGTATCTGTTTAAAAACTACTCCATCAAAGACTGGGTGGCTTTTGCCGAGATATTCGGGATGCCGCTGCGTATTGGAAAATATGATCCCGGGGCGAACGATGACGATAAGAACGCGCTTTTAACGGCCATCAGCAGCCTGGGCTCCGATGCGGCGGGGATTATCTCGAAAAATACCGAGATAGAATTTGTCGAGACGGTCAAAAGCTCCGGCAAAGACAATCTTTTCGAAAACCTGGCCAATTTTTGTAACAAGGAGATCTCCAAAGCCATTTTGGGCCAAACCCTGACCACCCAGGAGGGAAAATCGGGGAGCTATTCCCTGGGCAAGGTGCATGACCTGGTGCGGCACGATCTGATCAAGGCCGATTGTGAAGGGCTGGATAAAACGTTGAAATTTCAGGTCGTGCGTCCCCTGGTGGGTTATAATTTCGGCTGGGACGTTCCTTTGCCCGGTGTAAAATTCAAGTACGAAGCACCGGAAGATCTGAAAATGCTTTCCGAGGTTTATAAAAATCTGTCCGGGATCAATTACCCGCTGACGATGGAGCATGTGTCCAAGCGATTTAAAGTGCCGGTTCCAAAAAAAGGGGAAACGGTTCTCGAATCCAGCCGCTCCGCACCGATGACCGCAAAGCAAAGCCGCATTGCCGCCAAAAATGGGAGTGTGGCGGCCCCAGCTGCCCGTTTTTCGCCTCAACAGGAGAGAATAGAGGCGTTAATCGATAAAACGCTGGAAAAGGCCACCGGGGCGCTCATAGGGCTTTTAGAGCCGGTCAAACAAATGGTGCTTAAGGCAAACTCCTTAGAGGAGCTACGCGACGGGATTTTAGACGTTTATGGCGATATGGACCCGGCCGACCTGGAAGAACTTGTCGCCCGGGCCATGTTCGCGGCCGAGCTGTACGGGAGGTTCACCGTTGTCGAATGATTTGCCGCCAAATATAGACCTTGAGCCGCTCCCCTTTAAAGAGGCCATCGCGTTTTTCACCGGCAAGGTACCGATGACGGCAGCGGATTTCTTTGCACTTGAGGAAAGAGCACGGGCCCGGGCCTTTACGGTTTCCAGGGTGTCATCTGCCGACATTATTGTCGATATCAAAAAAGCGGTAGAGATGGCCATTGTCCAGGGAGAAACATTAAACGACTTTCAGGCAAGGCTCTCCGATATGATGGCGGCCAGGGGCTGGGAGGGTCTAACTCCCTGGCATGCGGAAACGATTTTTCGCAACAATATTCAGACCGCTTACAGCGTGGGTCGGCACGATCAGATGATGGAAATGTCCGATAAATTTTTCGGTGAATATGACGCGGTCAACGATCTGGCCACACGGCCAACACATGCAGCACTGGACAACAAGATTTTCCCTCTGGATCATCCGTTCTGGGAGACCTGGTGGCCGCCCAACGGGCACCGCTGCCGATGCAGCGTCAACCCGGTGCATAAATACGCGGTTGAAGAAGAGGGCCTTAAGATCGAAACGAAAGATCCCACGGGCGGGTTGATCGAACCGGTCGATCCGAAAACAGGCGGCAGGATGCCAGCCAGGCCCCTGATACCCGATCCGGGATGGGATCATAACCCGGCCACGCATCCGTGGCAGCCGGATCTTTCAAAGTACCCGCCTGAACTGAGAAGGCAAATGGAAGGAGAAATATGAAAGCGTTTTATATTTTAAAGGCCATCGAGGGCGCACCCGGCGAGTTTCAGGTCTTGCCCTATGGTGAGATTGAGATCGAGGGAGACAAACCCGCGATTTTGGACGATGAATCCATGCAGTCCATCATCAACCAGTTCGAACGCCGGGGCAACGACATGGTGATCGATTACGAGCACCAGACCTTAAAAGACGTGCAGGCCCCTGCCGCAGGCTGGATCAAGCAGTTCATCAATAAGGGCAAAGAAGGCTTGTGGGCGGTGGTGGAGTGGACCGAAAAGGCCGGGGAATATATGGCTGCCAGGGAATATCGTTATTTTTCACCGGTGTTCTGGGCCAGAAAGTCTGACCGCAAGGTGCTAAAGATAGATCACATCGCTCTCACCAACTATCCGAAAATCAACCGGCTGCAGCCCATTGTGGCAAAAATGACCCGGGACCAGGCCCGCGATGCCCAGCTGGTCCGCTCGGAAAAATACGGCCTCGGTGTCAAAGAAGGTGGCCATGTTACCAAACCCGGTGAGTGGAGCCAGGTGCCGGACGATCAATTTTTAGACCCGGTCAACTACCGCTACCCCTGCCCGGATGCAGGACAGACAAGGGCGGCGGCAAGTTACTGGGGCCGGGAGGAAAACCAAAAGCCATACACCCCCAAGGAACGCTCCATCATTAATGAGCGATTAGATAAATTTAAAAAGAAATTTAACATCGGTGAATACCGGAAGGAGACCAAAATGTTTAAAAAACTAAAAAAACTATTCGGGCTGGCGGATGATGCAGGCGAGGACAAATTAATGGAAGCCGCCGAGGCCATCGTGGCCAAGAATAAAGAGCTGAAAACGTCAGCTGACAAAAAAACGGAAGTGGTGGCATGCAAGGAAGTCCTGGAAGTGCTCAAATTGGGACCGGATGCAGACAAAGAGGTGGTGATCGCCGCGATCGGATCGCTGGGGTCCACCGACGATGTGGCCGCCAAGCTGAGCCAGGATGTTGCCAGGATGAGTACGGAACTTGGCAAAATAAAACAGGAAGATCTGGTGCAGCTGGCCCTTAAGGAAGGCAAAACCAGCCCGGAAGAGTTGAAAAGCTGGGGCCGGGATCTGGCCCTGAAAAATCCGGAGCAGTTTAAAATGATCGTACTTTCCAGGCCCAAAGGCAGCGTCATTCCCGTGGAAAATGTTCAGGTGCTTGGCGACGGCGAACATAAGACCACCCCTGACGACATCCAGCTTTCCATCAACAAGATGATGGGTGTCGATGACGAGACCTGGAAGAAATACAGCCCGCAGCCAGCGCAATAGGATTTACGACTGCAAGGCAATTAAACAAACCATAACCCATCAACAAAAGGAGAGACAAAATGACGGATCGCAAAACACCCATGAAGGACGCGGAACTGATCCCCGTACCGGTGGCGGCCGATGCCGTAATCGGTGCAGGTAAAATAGTCGTGGCAAACGCCACCGGATATGCGGCCCCGGGATCGACGGCCACCACCCTGACCTATCTGGGCCGGGCCGAAGAGGCCGTGGACAACAACGGCGGAGCCGACGGCGATATAAACATCCTGGTGCGCCGTAAAAAGGCGTTCAAGTTTAAAAATTACGGCTCGGATCTGGTCGATCAGGCCGATTTGGGCAAGACCTGCTACATCTACGATGACGAAACGGTGGCCAAAACAGACGGCACCAGCACACGCAGCGAAGCCGGGAAAGTGGTCGGCATCGACAGCGACGGGGTCTGGGTAGAATAGAAAATAGCTCATAGATCATAGCTCACAGCTCATAGCAAAAGGATGAAAAATCCTTCAGACTATCAGCTATCAGCTACGAACTATCAGCTCAAACGAAAGGAGAATATCATGATTATTAATCAGGCAAATCTGCAAGGGATATACAAATCATTTTCCACCATCTTCAACCAGGCTCTCGATACAGCGAAAGCCATGTGGGACTTGGTGGCCATGCCGACACCCAGCACGGGTGCGAGCGTGGACTATAAATGGCTGGGGGAATTTCCAACCATGAAGGAATGGGTCGGCGACCGGGTCATCAAAAACCTGTCGGCCTTCCACTATGAAATTATTAACAAGGCTTTTGAGTCCACCATCGAAGTGGACCGGGACAATATCCGGGATGACCAGATCGGTGTCTATACACCGATGATCCAGGGCCTGGCCCAGGCTGCCAAGTCACATCCGGACATACTGATATTTGCCCTGATGGCAGCCGGTTTTTCCACCCCATGCTACGATGGTCAGTATTTTTTCGATACCGACCATCCGGTGGGAGACGGCAGCGTATCCAACACCGGTGGCGGTGCCGGTGCTCCCTGGTTTTTGATGGATCTTTCCCGGCCCATTAAACCGCTGATCCTCCAGATCAGGGAAAGGCCGGAATTCGTTGCCCAGGACAAACCGGACAGCGACAACGTCTTTATGCGCAAAAAGTTCCGCTACGGCGTGGATGACCGGAAGAACGTCGGGTTCGGCCTGTGGCAGCTGGCATACGGCTCCAAGGCGACCCTGGATGCCGCTGCATATGCAGCCGCACGATCTGCCATTTTGTCGTTTAAAAACGACGAGGGCGTGCCCCTGGGTATTATCCCGACCCATCTGGTCTATGGTCCGAGCCTGGAATCTGCAGCGCGAACAATCATAGTCAATGAACGCAACGATGCAGGTGCCAGTAACCCCTGGTATAAAACCGCCGAACCGATGCTGGTTCCCTGGTTGGCCTAATATGGATTAGCTCATGGCTCACAGTTGAAATGATAGGTGGAAGGTTGAAGGCTGAAGGAAAAACGGCCCCCATCCTTCCCCTTCAGTCTTCAGCCTTAAACCTAAACAACCTGAATAAAGGAGTTTATTATGATTAAAATCACGAGCATAAAAGATGGCTTCAGGCGGTGCGGCGTGGCCCACCCAAAGGGGCCGACCGAATACCCGGATGACCGGTTCAGCACAAAAGAGCTTAAGATCCTCGATGACGAGCCGATGCTGTTCGTCGAGGTGATCAAAAATGATATGAGCATACCTGAACTGAAGAAAAAACTGGACGAGCTCAAGGAGCCCTATGACGCCAAGGCTAAAAAAGACGAGCTGATCGCACTGCTCGATTCCGCAATGGCCAAGAAGCCCAGGGAGTAATCAATGCCTTATTGCACCAAAACAGACATCCTGGATCAAATGGATGAGGAAGTTCTGATCGCCCTCACCGACGATGATGATACCGGGCTGGTCGACGATACCAAGGTGACAAAAGCCATTGCGGATGCGGATGCGGAGATCGATTCCTATTGCGGCGTGCGATATTCGGTGCCCTTTGCGACGGTGACCGGCATAATCAGAAAGCTGTCGGTGGAGTTTGCCATTTACAACCTCTATGCCCGTCGCAAAGGCGTGCCGGATGACCGGAAAGAGCGGTATGATAACGGCACCCGTTTTTTGCGGGACGTGTCCAAAGGTATGGTTTCCCTGGGAGCCGACGATCCGGACACGCCGCCGTCCGATAAGGACAAACCGCAGTTCGCATCGAGCGAACGGATATTTTCCCGTGACAAGATGGAGGGATTCTAAGGGTCATGCAAATCAGGTTCACCATGAAAGACCTGGGGGTCATGACCAGGATCGACCGCATGGAGGCGCAGCTTAAAGATTTCGCACCGGCACTCAAGGAATGCGGCCTCGTCCTGATCCGATCGGTGGCCAAAAACTTCGCAGCGGGCGGACGGCCGACGCGATGGAAGCCGTCCAGGCGGGCGCGAACAACGGGCGGCAAAACGCTGATTAAAACCGCCCGGCTGAAAAATTCAATGAACATGAAAGTTTCAGGGCGGGTGCTTCGTGTGGGGACCAACGTTATTTATGCTGCCATTCATCACCTGGGCGGTCGCATCCGAAATAACGTAACGGTCAAGGAGCATTACCGGATCATCACCAAGGCATTCGGCAGATCGATTCCGGGGCGCAAAGTCCTGGTAAGAGCACACGGACGGCAGATGAATATCAACATGCCTGCGCGGCCGTTTCTCATGGCCCAGGATGGGGATATCCGGATGTTTAAACGAATTTTGAGGGACCATATAACGGAATGAAAGATCTTCTAAACGCTATAAAATTACAGCTGCAGACTGATCTTGCTTATGTCCGCAATCGTGACGTTTATGTGACCGAAGACGAGATCCTCATTCCTAATTATGTGAAATTTCCGGCCGTGGCTCTCAAAGACGGAACAACGGCCAGAAAACTGGCAGACAAGTCGGAGATCGATGAGGACATGCGGGTGCGGGTCTCGTCCTATTCTCAGATCTTCAAGCCGCAAGAATCGGTGATGGGGACCGAAGGTGTGCTGCAGATGATATCAGACATTGTCGACAGCCTGGATGAAAACAACCTGGGCCTGGCAGGAATGTATCACGCCCTTGCCATATCCATAGAGGCCAGCGAGACCTTCGGAGACGAACAAGAGATGATTCAGAAAAAAACCGTTGTATTTCAATATCAGAGGACCAGGTCAAGAAATTGACCATTGAAAATTGAATATTGAAAATTTAAGGAAAACACCATGAAACCGTATAAGGGCATAATCCGGATATCCTGTAAAGAAACAAAAGAGTGTGTGAAGGTGAAGCTGAGAGAAAACGTGCAGCCCGCATGCCTTAACTGTCCGCAGGCAAAAGCCGAAATATTAGACCTGGACGAAAAGGTTTTGTTCAAGGGAAAGGCAGAAGGGAAAAGGGAAAAGAAGCGAGGTAAATGAATGGGTGTTGAATTAACAGGAAGCATATACAGCACTACTCTTGCCGTTGGTAATTCAGATGGGGCAATTACAGGCATTGATGTTCCTGGTGATGCTGAAGTTGCTATTGTATTGGCTTTACTGGGTTCAAGTTCTGTTGGAATAGATTTTGATGTCCTGAATTTTGATGCCGGAGTAACTGTTGATTTTACAGAGATTATTGGAATAGGTTCCAGCACAGATGCCTACCCTTACGCATATCGTTTGTTTGGAGATAATGCTGATTTTCCAAGTGGAACAGGACAAACCCTAACTTTCTCTACTAACTATAATGCAGCTTACGGTAATAGTCATATCGTTCTTATATTTTTGAAGAATGTTGATGATTCGGACAGTTGGGCAAATTTTCTTATAGGAACAGATTCAGTAAATGGAGAAACAACTGATTGGGTTTCAGATAGTTTAGGGACAGTCGGTGCCAATGATATGGCTTTTATTGTTGCTGGAGATTGTGGTCCCGATATAGAATCAACACCCACAGGAGCAGACCAGACAGAAATATATGAATATTCTGGTGCTGATTGGCGTGCAGGCATGGCATATGAGTTGAATGAAGCTACGCCAGAAGTAGAATGTGTTGGAAGTCAATATTTTAGTGGTATAGCTTTTGCGATTAAAGGGGCGGCGGCGGGAACCCTCAAAACCGTCACCGATGTCGGTGCGGGCGCTGATTCAATTGCTCAAATCCTTAATTCTCTGTCGATAGCAGACGCCGGATCGGGCGCCGACCTGCCCGCGATATCCGTCAACGTTCCCGTGACCGACTCGGGCCAGGGCGCCGACGTTGTCGGAGCCATTGCCGCTTTATTGAGCGTCATCGATGCCGGATCGGGCGCCGACCTGCCCGCGATATCGGTCAACCTGAATGTTGCGGACTCCGGATCAGGAGCGGACGCGGTCAGCGTTATTGCCGAGATCCTCAAAACTGTTACCGACGCCGGGACCGGCATGGACGCCATCGGGGCGATATCCGTCAACGTTCCCGTGACCGACTCGGGCCAGGGCGCCGACGTTATTGGAGCCATTGCCGCTTTATTGAGCGTCATCGATGCCGGATCGTGCGCCGACCTGCCCGCGATATCTGTCAACCTGAATGTTGCGGACTCCGGATCAGGAGCGGACGCGGTCAGCGTTATTGCCGAGATCCTCAAAACTGTTACCGACGCCGGGACCGGCATGGACGCCATCGGGTCGATATCCGTCAACGTGCCCGTGACCGACTCGGGCCAGGGCGCCGACGTTGTTGGAGCCATCAATGCACTTCTGAGTGTTACCGACCTGGGGTCGGGCGTTGATGTTGTGGTTAAATTTGAGCCGGGCCCGGGCGCGCAAATCGTAACGGTCAGCATCACATTAAAAAAACGTGATGCCGAGTTTACGCTTCAAAAAAGGTCAGCGGACTTTGAATTTAAAAAACGAAACATAGAATTTAATCTAACATAATCAACGAAGGAGTGTCGCATGGAAAAGCTAATCGAAAAAGGAAAATTAAAAACAAAATGGATCATCAGAAGATACCGCAGCGCGGATTACGACAAATACGGAATTAACGCAAAGCCGTTCCACCCGACCCTGCCGCCCGTAAGTGTAATCGACGGCAATCTGTTGCTTAACGAGGGTATTGCCGTGCTGATTGATCTGCTCACCGGCGAGTCCGCAACGGCCTTTTCCGAGGCCAATGCATATATCGGGGTCGGTGACAGTACCACGGCTGCAGAAGCCACGCAAACAGGCCTACAGGCTGCGGTAAACAAGCTCTGGAAAGGGATGGAGACCGGTTACCCGACCAACGCCTCCCAGAAGGTTACATTCCGCGCGGTGTTCGACTCAGCCGAGGCCAATTACGCGTGGCAGGAGTTTACCGTCAGCAACGCGTCGGACGACACTGGGGACAATCTCAACCGAAAGGTGGAAGACGAGGGGACCAAAACAGTCGGCCAGACCTGGACCGTTGATGTGGAAATAACATTTTCCTAACAGGATATTCTTATGAGCTTAGAAAACGTAAACGAAGGCGAAACAGCCTATCTGACCGTCGCATTTTCAGACAAATCCGGAAACCCTGAAGCTCCTACGACCATATCGTACCGCATCGACTGCCTGAAAAATGACGAGGAAATATTGACGGATACATCGGTGACGCCGGCGGCGGCGGAAGTGGAGATAACCCTGCTCCCGTCCGAAAATATTATTATCGACCAGCTTAATTTCTTGGAAAAGCGCCTGGTCACCGTAACCGGAACCTATGGCGATGACGATGCGATAATCCGGGAATACGAATACAACGTTAAGAATATGAGAAAAAAAACCTAAGAAGAATAGAAGGTAGAAGGTAGAAGACTGAAGGGAAAAGCATTTAATTTTTACCTTCGGCCTTCAACCTTCAACCTTCAGCCTTTCCGACTAAAAGGAGGAAATTATGCCTTATCCAATTCACGGCAAAGTAACCAGGGTTGCCAAAAACAATGTGGAGATCGAAAACGAGTCCGAGTACAGCCTCGATTTCACCCTGGACCTGGACGAAAAAAGCGCCAAGGGCGACGACTGGAAAAAGTGGTTGGCCGGAATGGCCGAATGGGGCGGGACCATGAGTTACCATCTGGACCCGACCAACACCGAACAAAAGGCGCTCATCGACAATATCGTTGCGGCCGTACCTGGAACAGAGCTCACCGACGTGGTGTTCAGGCTGGAGGATTCCGGGGACTTTTTTTCCGGGGATATCATCATCACCGGTCTTTCGATACCAACGGGAATCGGCGGCAAGGTCACCGGCAGTTTTCCTTTTAAAGGCCAGGGTCCGCCGAGTCTGACGATTACACCATAAGGAGGCGCTATGGGCGCAACACATGGAAAACGAGCCAACGTGTTCAGCCTGCGGCTCAATGGATTCAAGGGCACGGGGCTGAATGATGCAACCTGGGGCGCTGCTTTTTCAGGAGCGGCTTCAGCATACTATGAGGTGGAAATCGATGCGGTAGGCGCACCGGACACCTTCAGGTGGCGTAAAAACGGCGGGGGTTGGACCACAGGCGTGTCCATCACCGGTGCGGCCCAGGACCCTGGATGAGGGGCAGACAATCACTTTTACGGCTACCACAGGCCACACCCTGGGTGATTTATGGACCATCGGCAATTTAAAAGACGAAGCCTGCACCGAGTCCGGAGTCACGGCCCAGATCACGGAAACCACAAAACGCCTGCTCAACCCAAACACAGCGGTCACATTTACGGACAGCGGCGCCGCCAACCTGCTGCGTATCGATTATGTTACGGGCAAGGCGTATTTCGACGCCAACGTAACCGTGGTGACCGTAACCGGAAACAACGGCTACATCCCGGAATCCATGCTGGAAAAGGCGGGGTATCTGTACGAGTGGAACATGGACGCCGCCCTGGATCTGGCGGAAAAATCAGCCTTCCAGGCCGACTGGAAAACATGGGAGCCGGGCCAGGCCGAAGCCAACGGATCGGCTGCCGGCTTTTTTGCCGGGAGAAAATGGTTCGAGGTGTTCGAGGACTGTGTAGACGGCAGCCAGGCATATTTTTTCGTGCAGTTTTTTACCTATGATCCGGACGATGACCAGACCGGTGATCACCTCAATGCATGGGTGATTTTTGAAAATTTCAACCTGGCATCACCAATGACGGAAATGGTCAAAGAGACCATCGGGTATAAGGTCTGTGGCATGCCGGGGTTTGTGGTGAATGTATAAAAAAGCTCATAGCTGACAGCTCATAGCTCATAAACGACTGAAAGGAGTATATTTTGGATTTAAAAAACATCATCGAGGAAAAAGAGGAATCATACGAGATCTGGGTGGACTTCAAGGGTTTTGAAATGAAGATTCCTTATCTGGAAAAGGGCGATCTGCAGAATATCATAGAGCGCAGTAAGGTTCGTGAATGGGACCGGCGGCATCAGCCTGTTGAAAAAATCAGCGACAAAAAGGTGGCGCGGAATCTGGCACATCTGATCATAGACTGGCGCGGCCTGACCCTGGGTAAGCTGGCCGAAATAGTGCCGATTAAAATCTCTAAGGAAGAAGCAAACACGCCCATTCCCCACAGCAAAGCAAATGCCGAAACCCTGCTCCAGGAAGCATACGGAATTGACAACTTTTTAATAGACACGCTCACCGACTTGCAGACCTTCCGGGAGAAAAAACTGGAGGAAGAATTAAAAAACTCAGAGGCTTCGCACGGCAATATCTCAAACTTGGCCGAGACCCGTGCGGAGAGTGCGACAGAGCCTTTGAAGACGGCATAAAAGATGTCCAGGACTGCGAAGCCTGCAAGAACCTTTCCCTGGACCCTGAAAATGACGTTGCCTGGTATATATTTATGCAGTTTAAGGCGGGGCTGATCACACGGCAGGTTGCAGGTAAAAACATATACTGGGGAGTGGATTTTAAAACGATGGAATTTGCCTTTCGGATGCACGGGATATCCCAAAGTGAGCAGCCGGACATGCTGAGAAAAATCACGGCCTGCATCGAGCAGGCCGCAGAAGAAGAGCAAAACGACAATGGCTGATCAAGATAAGCTAAAATTTGAGATCCAGGTCGACGATAACGGCACACCAAAGATACGCCGGTTCAAACGTGCCCTCGAAGAAACGGAACGAGGCGGCGTTAAATTCGGGCGCTCGGTGGGCGGGCTTGGCCGCAAACTGGGAAGCTTTACTTTAAATGCCGGCAAGGCTGCGCTGAAGGTCGGTGCCCTGGGGGCTGCCGTGGTTGTCGCTGCAGGCGCTTTTGCCGCCTGGAAGATCAAGCAGCTGGCATCGAGCTTTATCGAGACCGGTTCCTCGATGGACAAACTGAAGCTATCTTTAGATACCATCACCAAGGGCGAAGGCGCTGAATGGTTTCAAAAACTCAACGAGTGGGCCTTAAAGATGCCCATCAATACCCAAAAGGCTATCGAAGCATTCACCATGATGCGCGCTATGGGCCTGCAGCCCACAATCAAGGACATGACCACCATAGTGGACGCCACCAGCGCCCTGGGCGGAGGTAGCGACAAGCTAATTGGCATTGCCCGCGCTCTGGGCCAGATCAAGACCAAGGGGAAGGTGTCCGCCGAGGAACTCAACCAGCTTGCCGAGCAGGGGATTAATGCCCAGGAGATCCTGCGAGAAAAACTGGGGCTGACCGCTGCGGAAGTGGCCAACATCGGAACCGCCGGGGTAAATGCCGATAAAGCCGTTGCGGCTTTACTGGCAGGGATGGAAGAGCGTTTCGGAGGCCAGAGCAAAAAATTGAATGAAATGTGGGAGGGCATGGTCACGAGCTTAAAATCGTACTGGACGGAATTCAAACGCCTGGTGATGGAATCCGGCGTGATGGAATACCTTGAAGAAAACATCAGAGCAGTTCGGGACTGGGTGGATAAGCTGTATACCAGCGGGAAGATGCAGGAATGGGCAGCGAATGTCGCCCAATCTGTAATCAACCTGGGGGAAGATATTTACGATTTCGTTTTAGACACCATCGAGGACTGGGGCTCTTTTGAGAGTAAAATAGAAGAGGTGTTTTCCAAGTTAAAAAGATGGGTCAAAGAAGCTACGCCAATGTTAAGAACTTTCTTCAGGCTAGCCCAAAATGTTGCCAGAATGATTGACTGGGTCGGCGGCAATATTGGCAAAAGTTCGGCAGCTATGGATCAAATGGCCGGAGGCAGCTTGCCCGGTCCGGAGACATATCAATCCGGTACCGGTCCCGCGGGCCTGCCCCAGACCGGCCTTTTTTACGGGCACAAGGGCGAGATTGTGAAAAACCCGGCGGAAAGCGATACGGAGCGGGCGGGCCGTACCAGAGGCGGCGGCGGGCTTCATGTGACCTTCGCCCCGAAATTCATGACCGGGGACCGGAATGCGGCCCGGGCGGTTGCCCAGGAGCTGAAAAGGGAGCTGGTGGCGCTTAATGTGAGGCTGGGGGAAACGTAAAAGGAAAGGCAAGGGAAAGGCAGAAGGGATAAAGAAGAGATATGTCGGATATCGCCTTGTATACACGCAACATCCTTGAGACCGGCACGGTCACGGTCACCGGCGATCCCGATACGGGCTTCCCGGAAAGCCGGCTGTATGACCGGGCGATTTCTCTGTTTTGGAAAGACACGATCACAGAGGCTAAAATTTTCGTGGCGGACCAGGGCGCCTCCGGCAACCTGGCCGTCGATTTTCTGGCCGTTCATCGCCATAATTTTTCCGGCATCGCCATGCAGTGGCAGTACAGCAGTGATAATTTTTCCGGGGACATTAACGATGCCGTCACGGACTGGAACCAGTCAGACAATAGTCAGATTGTAAAAACACTGGGAAGCGCTGCAGCACATCGCTACTGGCGGGTCACCCTGGCATCGATGGCAAACCCGAAATGCGGCGAGATCTTCATGAGCTATGGCCGCACATTCGAGGCCAAAGCTTCCCCATCACCTGTGTATGGAGAAAAAGACAACGTACAATGGAACCGGACGGTAGGCGGCCTTGAGCGTTCCACTAAATTCGGAGAAGAGCGCCGGGTGAGGGAATACGGACTGTTTCTGAGCGCCTCGGAGCTGACATCATTTAAGGCTGCGATGACCGAGCTTAACGGCTATGCAAAGCCGTTTTGGTTTAAGGATGATGAAGGTGCTTATTTTTTATGCCGCCTGCTCAGCGTGCCGGAACCCATAGGAGATCATAAAACTCACAAACGGATACAGCTAAGCGTGATTGAAATGCTTTAAGTGCAAGGTTGAAGGTGGAAGGTAGAAGGCTGAAGGGGGAAGGATAATCCGCCTGCGGCGGATTCCTTCGGTCTTCTACCTTAAACCTTCTACCTAAAAATATGAAAACAATATCCGCCTTTACAGAGACCGCCATCGACAACCCGCATGTTGATATCATCCGGCTGGTTGAGATCACCATCGGGAGCACTACCCTTTATCTTTGCGATCGCGTTTTCGGCGACGACAATCTTTGTATTTTTAACGGCCAGCTTTATGAACCGCTGATTATCGCCTGGGGCACGATCAAAACGGGTCGGATAGATCCGGTTTCGTATGCCGTCGAGCCCGGAAGTGCGGATTTTACCGTTGACAACAGTCAACCCGTGGGCGGAGCGGACTGTTTTTCGGCACTTTTTGCAGACGATGACCCTCAATACTGCTCGACGATCATATCGGAAATACACGAAGGGGCAACCGCTGCCGAGGACAAGGAAGATATTTTCGGCGGACACATCGAGGACCTGCCGGAAATGACCGTTGACCGGGTAACCGTGACATGTGGCGGGTTCGAGCTGGATATCGTCAACAGATTTTCGCATACCGTTGTCGACGATACCAACTATCCCGGTGCTGATCCCGACGATATCGGCAAGATGGTGCCGCAGATTTACGGAACGGTCAAGCGTGTGCCCTGTATTGCAGCCGATGCCGGTGGAAAAACCACCATTGCCCAGGACATGACCGACACGTCGCCGGGCAACAGCGGCACCCTGGATGTTTCCGACGCATCCGCATTTCCCGGCGGCGGCGCTTTTGTTATCCAGATCGACTCCGAGCAGGTCAGCATTGCGTCCAGATCCGGCAACACCCTGACCCTGGCAGCATCCGGCGCAAGGGGTTACGATTCCACTACGGCGGTTGATCACGACCTCGGCGCACCGATGGCGGAGATCCAGACCAGCTATGTTTATCTTTTGGCCGATCATCCGGTCAAGGAAATAACGACCGTTTATGTCGACAATATCCGGCAAACGTCGGGATTTACGGCTTATCCGCATTTTGCAACGCTTTTTAGCAAGATCACCAACCCGTCCATATTGCCGGTTGGGACAGGTTACGGAGCCGCTTTCAATCACGATGGATCGTTAATGGCCGTGGCACACCTTGGAACGCCTTATGTGACGATTTATAATACCAGCGACTGGAGCAAGATCACCAACCCGTCCACATTGCCGGTTGGGATAGGTTTCGGAGTCGCTTTCAATCACGATGGATCGTTAATGGCCGTGGCGCACAGCACATCGCCCTATGTGACGATTTATAATACCAGCGACTGGAGCAAGGTCGCCAACCCGTCCACATTGCCG
>SDBT01008909.1_pt1 | contig 16325 bp, 16 predicted proteins | sample 2277101 | NCBI WGS metagenome assembly SDBT01 (sample SAMN10404973, study PRJNA504765) | marine sediment metagenome | isolation source: marine sediment core GS10_PC15, 103 cmbsf | place: Arctic Ocean: Southern Knipovich Ridge | collected 2010 | reverse complement strand
AGCCCGATAGACTTACTATTTGAGGAGGACACAGGGAGCCATGCCCCAATCATTAACTTGAAAACCTTCTCTATGACAACGTTTAAGAGTTGGCTCCGCACCGTGGACAACGTTAGAACCATACTTCAACGACAAACTAAGCATATTTACATACCAGAATTGAGTCCACAAGCTTAGCTTATTAGATTTTACGCCACCCCTCAACTCACTATTTCTTTAGTTTCGTTCTTCAATAAGATTTTCGTATGGCGGTCTCCCTCCAAGTCAAAGACAAACAATGCTGATGAGCCTCCTACCATAAAGAGTAAACCTGGAGGGAGCAGCTTGAAGAGCTTTTTTTAACACATACTGAGGAATTTTAACAATTTTTTTGTTAAAATCAACATCACAGCCGTTATCAGAGAATAATTCTAATGCTGACTTATGTTCTACCCTTATTCCAACTTCTTCCAGAATCTTTAGAGTTGTCTGGTGAACATCCTCAATCTGATCATCGCCAAGAACTCTATACTGTCCACCTTTTAGCTTATGAATTGCCATAATAATAACCTCTTTAATTTTTCTCTAATAGCTCTTTTATGGTTTTTAGTGATTCTTCAGAGTCCATGCTGGGGAAATATTCCAGTCCAAAACATCCCTCGTATCCTAACTCTTCAATACGCTTGATAATATGGGGATAGTTTAGCTCGCCAATGTAAAGCTCATGTCTTCCTGGAACACCAGCAGCATGAAAATGACCTATAATGTCAATATTTTGCTCAATAGTGGATATAACATTTCCTTCCATTATCTGCATATGGTAAATATCGTAAAGTAGGCGAATATGGGGATGGTTAATCTCCCTTATTATCCTGGCCCCCTCCTTAGCAGAGTCAAGGAAATATCCCGGGTGGTCCACATAGGTGTTAAGCGGTTCAAGTAAGAGGGTAAAACCCTCTTTTTCCACTACTTTAGCCGCCTTACTTAAGGTAGATATGATACTGTCTCGTTGCTCTTTATGACTTTTTCCCTCTATTTCTTTTCCAGTGCAGGTTATGAGTTTGCTGCATCCAATGCTTCGAGCGAACTTAATAACCTCATCCAGATTCTTAAGATACAACCCCTGATCTTCCGAATTTACCAAAGACCCACCTAACGTGGCATTCCAGGCATTCAGTACCATGTTGTTTACCCTCAGTCCACATTTGTCCAGGCTGGCTTTTAATTTCCTATCATTTTTAGCCGGCCCTGTAAGGTCATCTCCAGTCCAGGTACATTCTTTGTGCCAGAGTTCTACTACAGTGTAGCCAGCCCGGGCAATCTTTTCAAGCCTTTCCTCCACAGGCAAAGAAGTAAACACTGTTTCCAGACAGACATCAAGTTCAACCATTATTCCCTCCTTAGATAGGCCTCGCTGCGCTCGGCCTATCTCGTATCTCGCACACCCTCACCCGAAAAAGTTCTCTATAAATATGCATCTGCTACTTTGCGAACGCCCTCAGCAATCATATGGCAATCTTTCTCTGTCAACTGAGGAGGAATGTCAATTTGGATGGATTTACTTAATAAATCCAGGGTCTTAGGCAGCATATCAGCTGAATACTTAATCTCTGGGCCTTTATAGTAAGGGCAGGTATAAGGGCAGCCCTCAGAGGTAGCTGTCCATTTGTTAATAATCATTTCCCAATGGGAATAAATGTGCCAGTCAGGTACTCCCTTATCATATATAGAATTTGCTTCAACTCCCTCTGCCTTTAAAGCCTGAGCAAATTTTTTTGTAAGCTCTGGCGTGGAAAGAGAGAAAAACAAAGCAATCCCCGTATCTCCCTCTGGATCATTTAGTCTTCGAAACTGGAGCCCCTTAATATTCGAAATGGCATCTCTTATTCTTTTCTTATTTGTTCTCATTTTCTCAATTAAACCATCAAGGCGTCTTAATTGAACCCTGGTCACCGCCCCTATTAACTCTGACATGCGGAAGTTAACTCCCGGGAAAAGCTCTTTCTTATATCGGGCCGAGTCAAAACGCTTCCCCGGGCCTCCAGGACGCCAGCAGGCTCCCGCATCGTGGTATCCCTGAGCTCTATCATAGAGGAGTTCATCATCGGTGGCGACCATTCCACCCTCACCGGCAGTGATTATTTTGTGATACTGAAAGCTAAAGGTATTACAATCTCCAAAGGTTCCTAAATATTTTCCCTTATAGCTTCCTCCACAGGCCTGAGCAGTATCTTCTACTACCTTTAAATTATGGTTTTTGGCTATTTTCATAATCTTATCCATATTGCAGGGAACCCCCCGCATATGAACCGGTATTACTGCTTTAGTGCGGGGAGTTACTTTACGCTCAAGGTCCTCGGGATCCAGAGTAAGAGAATCATCAACCTCGGCAATTACAGGAATAGCCTTAGCTGCAATTACCGCAGCACAGCTAGCGAAAAATGTATATCCAGGAATGATTACCTCATCTCCTGGACCCACTCCCACTGCTATAAGAGAGGTAATTAAGGCTGAAGTGCAGGAATTCACTGCCAGTACATATTTTACCCCCATCTTTTTGGCAAACTCTTCCTCAAGTAATTTTACCCTTGAGGCAAATTCTTCTGGGCCATAATATCGGAAAAGATACTTGTGCTCTATGACCTCGCAAACAGCCCTTTTTTCCTCTTCTCCTATCTCCAACCCACCGGGAAACATAGGAATGTCAGGAGTGGTCTTCACTGGACTTCCTCCCTCGATTGCTAACTTTTTTCTCATTTTAACTGTCCTTTCATGTATTTGTTATTCTATCAAATCCTTATCATTCAAAGAAATAAAAATTGCAAAAACTTATGGATGTAGCCCCCGCCCGCCCCAACCTTGGTAGCCTCAAGGTAGTTTAAGTATTCCCTTTCCTTTAATTTCCTACCTTTCCGGCCTTTCTTTTCTCCCTTTCAGCCCAGTTTTTTTCCTGATTGCCGGCAAGCTTGATGGCCTTACTCCTCCACGTATTGAAGTGGTTAAAGATAAAAATCTTCTAGACCTCTTCAAATGCCTGCTTTCTCGCTACCATTACCTTGGATTTACTAGAACCGTAGGAGAAAACCTGAAGTACCTCATCTTTGACCGAGAAGATAATCCAGTGGCCTGTCTTCTTTTCGGCTCGGGAGCCTGGAAGACTCTTCCCCGGGATAACTTTATTGGCTGGGATGAGGCAAGAAAAAAAGCAAACCTTCACCTTCTCACCAACAACATGCAGTTTTTGATTTTGCCCTGGGTTAAGGTACCCCATCTAGCCAGCCATATCTTAGGAAGAGTGGCCCGGCGCATCAGCTCCGACTGGATAAATAGATACAATCATCCTATCTATATGCTGGAGACCTTTGTTGAAAAAGAGCGCTTCCGGGGCACCTGTTATCAAGCCGCTAACTGGATCTATGTGGGCGAGAGTAAGGGACGCAGTCGTAATGATCGCTACAAGACCCTCAAGGTGCCCATCAAAGATATTTATCTCCTGCCTTTGTCAAAGAGATTTCGACAGGCCTTAAACCATGAAGCATAAAGATATTCTCGCGCTTTATGAGACTAGTCCCCATAAGGTTGTTAAGCTCCTCAATAACCTCATGACAACCATTACCGAACTTCAAGGAGCCGGTGAGGCTGCGCCAGCAGAGCCTGCCTCACCGGATGAGCAAAATGCCAGCTCACTTCGTAAGTAAGAACTTAGGTAGATTCTCCCTTACCAAAATCCGCAAGGGAATAGATTTTGGCCAATAAGGAGGCCTCATCCAGATTCCAAGATTCTTTTCCCAAAAATGAGAGTCGTTTTCTTTCCCACTATCAATACAAAAGACGCTATATTGAGATAACCCCCAATGTAGAAATCGTAGGAGGCCTATCCCGGATGTTTTTGAGCTTAGTTGATCTATCCTTTACCCGCTCATTAGTGGCTGATATCTACGGGAAAAGGGGCTATCATTGTTATGATCCTGCCAGTATGTTCTCTTTAGAGATCTCAAGGATTCTTGATGGCTACAAGTACACTAAATCCTTTTGTAGGGTCCTAAGAGATCCCCAAAGAGGCTTTCATTACTTCCCCCTTGCCGGGCTTACCAAAGAGCATATTCCTTACCTCAAGACTTTTTCCTTTTTGACTAATTTCATAAACATTATTGAAGCTCTTATCCATAATGTCCCTTAACTTAAGGTTGACCTCCCTTTCACCCCAAAAAGTAAAATTGTAGACATTGAATCCATTCAAAATTAGGAAACGGTAACCCTCCAGCATTGGTCAGGATATCAGGAACAAGAAAGATGCCCTTATCTTTTAAGACCTTATCTGCCTCAGAAGTTGTAGGACCATTTGCTCCCTTTTTGTTGTGTAATCTGATATGTTATACAACATATTAACTATTTGGAGGCAAACTTATGCCTAAAATACCTATACACCTCTTAGATGTCTACAAAGAAAGGAGAAAGTCAACCAAAGAGTTGCACAGTATTGATGCCTTCATAAGGGGTTCTGCATTGAATACTCCTTATGATTTCTGTTTATCTAAACTATTTTTACCTATTTAAAATTGAGGAAGTAACTCCTTCGAATTAGCTATAAGTTCATCGAGCATTGGCTCTGCCTTCTCTGGGAGAATTGCCGTCTCGTCAAGCATAAGAGCTTGAAGAGCAAGGTTTCTATCCCCTTTGGCTCCGGCGTCTACTACCATTTCTTGCCAAGCAATTATCTTTTGAAGCATACCTCTTAACGAAAGTGGAGCTTCTCCCATATGAAGGCCTCTAATACCGTGAGAATCGGTAACTCCTTCGACTTCGAGAACTGCTGTATCAGGAAGATTTAAGATAGACCCTCTATTTGGTATATTAACAATATGAATGTGTCGTTCGCCTGTAGCAATAGCCTCTATCAATCTGCCGAGCGACCCAATATTCGCCATTGAATCTCTGCCTCCCTGGCGAAGTGTAGCTTTATCTAAGTAATCAGCATAGTTCTTAAGCATTTCCTCCCTTGTAATCATCTTCTTCGCGGTTTTCCTTGGTTTACCACCAAGTCCGTGCTCCGCATATAACTGAGTGACAGTTGGCCCCCAAGGACTTTTGGCAAGATTATATGGTAGACTACCACCATCTCTAACCTGAGCAAGAAATGGATAAAACTCGATAGCATGATCATCTTTTTGATAAACGATTTGATATCGATAAATTTTGGATAATTTTGTGCTTAGTGTCTGGTCGCCTAGAGGCTTACGCGAGGATATTCGACTCCAAAACTCAGGATAAAGATTTTTCCCCTTATGATATATTTCGGTAAACCAGTAATAATGATTTGTTCCAATCCAAACTGTATCGAGCTCTACAGGCGATACTTCAAGAATTTCTGCTATATGCATAATACCACTTTGAACTCCACCGCATAGTCCAACTACATTCTTTAAGCTCGTGTATTTATTGATTGCACGGCAGAGAATGGCCATTGGATTAGAATGATTGATAAATATGATATCGGGGCAGCGTCTCTCCATTTCATGACAGATATTAAGATAGACGGGGATTGTCCTAAGTCCAGCCATCATGGCCCCTGGTCCGACTGTATCGCCGACGACCTGAAAAATTCCATAACGGGCGGAGATAACAATGTCCTGTGTATGAACTTTTGATTCATAGTAACTACCCCCTCCCTCTCCAGCACCTCCAATATCTGATATCGCAAAATCTGCGCCGTCTACAGCTTGCGAGAGATTACTATTAGCATGCACTCGAAAATTTGCTCCGGCAAGATCTGATAAATGGCGACCACATTTCGCCATAAGTTTCGCCCTTTCCATATTAATATCGTAGATGACAATTTCACTTCCCTTAAGTCCCCTCCTTATTACTAGATCGCCAAGAACATCCCTAAAATAAGTTGCTCCCCCACCTAAGCAGACTATCTTCTTACCCGACATCATTCTCTCCTTTCGCTATCATATTTAAACTCCGATTCGACAGTGAATGGGAGTTTAAGCAGACCTCACCCAGACTATAAGATACCCTATCTAATGAGAAACCTCAAAATCAGCAGAATTAACTAGGTTTGGGGCACTGGCATCCTCAGAGCCGGTATAAAAGATTTACCATCAGTAACTGTTAATACCCCATTATCTATAACTCTCATTGGAGTTATTATCCTTGCGTTTTTAAACACAAGAAAATTTTTCTTAGACTTATTTTATTCCCCTCAATGGCTAAATTAATGCTCTTTAAGTAGTTTAGCTGAGTTCTTATCTAAAAATAAAAACACATTTTTGTGCCTTCTCAATATGGAAGCAGGATGATTTGGAGAGATATCACCTTCAAGACAACTCTTGACAGCTTGTGCCTTACGGGCCTCTGGAACAGTACAAATTATATTCTTAGATTTCATAATTTGTTTGATGGACATTGAAATTGCCCTACGAGGAACTTCAGCGAGACTTTTAAACCAGCCCTCTCCCGCCTGCTGTTTTCTACAGGCCTCATCAAGTTCAACAATAAGATATGGTTTTTCTGTTTTAAAGTCAGCTGGGGGATCATTGAAAGCTAAATGTCCATTTTCCCCGATTCCAACAAATGCAACATCAATCTCTTTTTCACTGATAATTTCATTTAAACGCTCACATTCCAATTCTGGGTCTTGAGCATTTCCATTGATTAAACAAACAACACCAGGATGCACCTTATCAATCAATTTTTCCTTCAAATACTTCCTAAAACTTGCAGGATGAGTTTCTGGGATGCCTATATATTCGTCTAAGTGAAACATAGTTGTTTTTGACCAATCAATCGAAGGTGTGCTTGTAAGATTCTTCAAAAAATCAAGTTGAGATGTACCAGTGGCAGCGACAAAAACTGCCTCATTTTTTTCCTCTATTATACTTATCAATATCTTTGCTGCTTGCTCGGCAGCAGATTTACTCATTTTTTCCTTTGTTTCAAATATTCCTACCTCAGCCATTGGTTCCTCTCCTTTTCAAATTATGTGCCTTGTCACCGGCAAGCTTTCAATTGTGCAGAATTAAATACAAAAAAAAGTTACTTCTTTTTGATAACTCGATAGCTGTTGCTCCGATTACATAGTTGAATGATTTTACAGAAGTATTTCATTGAATTGAACAAAGTTCAACTGCTCAAATTCATTTTGCCAATAACCAGCAGGTTTTACAAATTATTCCCTTTATCCCATATTCCGTAAAAAAAATTTCAAAGAGCAACTATGAAAAACTGAATGTAGTCTAATATAAAAAATCAAACCCTTGTACCATGAGGGTTTCCGAGCTACTTTACGGAGGCTAGGCTTTATCAAAAAATTGAGGTAGATACTCTCGATTGGCTTCCAAAAGTCTTTCTCCCATCTCCTTTATCTTTGAATAACTCAAATGCGAACATAAAGGATCATTATAAAGAGCATGAAAAGCCTTATTCCAGTCCCCGCTTAATCCAGCATTAACAATCATATCTTGATTTTGTACGTGAGGAAGCACTAAATTCCTTATCGGAGGAGGTAATCCTCCCACGCTAATTGAATGAAACCCAGCACTATTAATAAGTCCAAGTGTTTCTACTACTGATGCTCGAGGTAAATTAGGTATTTGACCTTGATTGGGCAAGTTAACAACATCGACAAATTCTTTCCCCGTCTCCATAGCTGAAATGATATCTACAGCTATTTCTCGAGAAGGCTTATCAGGTAGCTTATCTTTACCTTCTATGAGATTTTGGAATTGTTCCTCTGCCTTCTTCTTTCCTTCTCTACGTTCCTGTATAGAAGTACGGTGAAGCCTATATTGTTTTAATTTATCTTCATTAAGAGTAAGATAATGAGGAAAGAACTCTGAGATGTGTCTATCTACATAAGTTAAATATCCAAAGTACTCCAATAATTCTGAGGTAATTTGTATTCGAGATTGGAATCCTATCTCATCTTTATGAATCTCTTTCACTAATTCCTCAAGATTTTTGCCCTTCAATTTTTCTCTTAATAGCTTATATCCATCTTCTCCTTTAATCTTAAAATCAATGATCCAAAAGAAATGATTTGTACCGCCAAAGTTGATCTTAATTTCATTCTCTTTTTTTAGATCAAATATCTCCATGAGAATTCTACAAGTTCCAAATACCCCGTGACATAACCCTACAGTAGAAAGTTTGCTTACCTTATAGAGTACATTAGTTAAGACAGCCATAGGATTAGTATAATTTAGAACTACCGCGTTAGGAGATAATTTCTCTATTTTTTTAGCCATGTTAGTAAAAACAGGGATATTCCGCAGACCCCTTGCCCATCCTCCAGGACCTACGGTATCTCCTACGGTTTGATAAATGTTATAATCTTCCGGGATTTTTAGGTCATATTCCATAGCGTCAAGTCCACCTGTTGTGATTGTTATTATAACATAGTCTGTATCGGAGAATGCATCTTCTTCATTGCTTGTTGCCTCAAAGCTACAGGATAAATCTCTTTCTTCGTTGACCTTTTTCCCAAGCTGAGCAATTCTTTCTGCTGCTTCTAAGTCAATGTCTAAAATTGAAAACTCCGCCTTCTCCAGTCCTTTTTTTAACATGAAATCATTTATAAGTCTTGGAGACCAATCAACACTCCCTCCACCCACTAAAGTAATTTTTACCTTTTTAGTGCCCATCTTTTATCTCCTTTAAGTCTTGTTAGTTTCTTACAGTATTATGGTCAATTTTTGTAAAACTTGCAGCAAGGTATTCTTTTATCTCTAGGATCTTAGCCTTTTCCAAGTATCAATCATAACCTTTGCATTATTCCAAGCAGCATCAGAAGTGTTGCCAATATTATCTATCGGCAAGAGGATAAATCCTTCTGGTCCAAGAATAGAGATAGTTTTAGATACAGCATTTTCCACTTCCTTTTTATCCCTTTCTCAATGGTCAAAAATCCGTTTACTCCACCCCAAAGACAAATTCTTCCACCCACTTTCTCTTTGAGTACCTTTAAATCAGTTCCTCTGCCCTGCACTGGGTCCATTCCTATAAGAACATCTATTCCTATAGTTTCGCAGATTTTTAGTCAAAATGAAGGAATGAAAACCCAAAACCTTGACTAAAAAAGGGAAGAAGGTATTCTGTCCTCTAAAAACCCTTTAGAATAAGGAGGACAAATGGATACCTATTTCCCACCTTTATTAATAGCATATCTTAAGGGTCCTTGTCAAGCACTTTCTAAACCCAACAGAGTTTACCTTCAAAGTTTCATTTGGGCACTGCTGTTAGTTGAGGGAAGAAAATGCATCACCAGAATTGCTGAGGCTTGCTTCTTTATTGATAAATCTCTCAGCAGCTTTGAAAGATTCCTCTCGCAGTATCACTGGGACATTAATGAAGTAGTAGCTTCATTAGTTCAGCTCTTGCTTAATGAGCTGGGCGACAAACTCAAGATTTATGGAGGATATCTTTTAGCTGTGGACACAATTCTTATAGCCAAAGCAAGCAAGAAGATGGCTGGTGTCCAGAAATGGAAAGAGCATTCTTCAAATCCTGATCGCCTCGGATATCAAATCGCTCACCACTGGGCGGTAGTAGCTCTTGTTAGTCACTTCTGCAAAAGATATATCTCTTGGCCAATTCTCTGTAGGCCTGTTTCCGGGAAGAAAAATCCCTGCGAGTATGTAGCTACCAAAGAGGGCATTCGCCCAGCAAATATCTGGGATACAGCAATTACCTTGGTTCTTCAGATGGCATCCTTACTTGGAGGAATGCCCATTGAAGGTGGACCAGCAATACGGGTAGTTTTGGATGCCTACTTCTCCAAGGCTCCCTTCCTGAACCCCATGATAAAGAAAGGAATAGGCGCTATCTCCCGCTTAAGAAATGATGCCGTAGGCTGGGATGATCCAGTATACTCTGGTAGAGGACGTCCTCCCAAGCATGGCAGAAAGTGGAAGTTAGCTAACTTACTGACTGAATTTGTCCCAAAGCCTGTTGAAGTTAGGACATATGGCAAAATAGGTACTGTTCTTTGTGTAGCTCGAGATCTCTGGATCCGGGATGTATGTAGAAAGGTGCGTGTTGTGGTCATTGAAGGAGTCAAAAATCGAATCTTGTTTGTCTCAACTGACCTATCTCTCTCTGCTAAAGCAATTATTGAGATCTATTCTTCCAGGTTCTCCATTGAGATAGCTTTTCGTGACCTGAAACATCATTTCGGGTTTGGTGATTACCAGACAACCAGCACACAAGGTTTCTTCCGATTTGTACACCTTTGCTGCATATCCTTTTGTCTTTGGAGATTGATGATGAGATCTGGCGTACTTATTCTCTCTTAACTAGATGCGAGAATGCTTTTCGCAATATGAAAAGCCCTTTGTGTGAAAGACCAATATTTCATCAACTTAAAAGAAGAGTTCAAACCCATATCTTCTTATGTATTCTTGCTTATCATCTCCTGGTGGCTATTGAAAAGACTCTGCTTGATGAGGGTATCCATACTTCATGGCTTTCAGTTAAAGATACCTTAAGAACTCATCAGGTAGCAACAGTAATCCTAGCCCAACTTCCACATCTTTAAAAAGAAATGTGGAAGTGAGGCTAATATAGAGGCTAAACAAAAAATCTCTTTTGAAACAAAATGGACGTTTGAAGGATAAGAGTTTGTCATTACTCTATAAATACAGACTTCGCCGAAAGAAGAAAATATTAAAAGCTTCATTAGATTCTGGTTTGATAAAACTTTACTAATTAGCTCAACAAATCCGTTAATATATGGAAATTCGAAATTCGAAACTTGGCAAAGACTCGGAAATTCTTCGTAAGTAAGTCTTTAAAAGCTCTATTAAGATGGCTTTCTCTGGTTTAAATTTTTCCTAACCTTTGATCAATTTTATTGATAAACTCAGCGTCTTTTATAGTTGGTTCCGCAAAGCCCACCATATCAGCTCCGGCTTCAAGAAGTTTCCTTGCTGCCTCACTGGATCTGACATAACCACTCACCAGAAGGAAGAGAGGGTATTTCTTTTTAGTATTTTTGACAAAATCAAAATCAGGTTTTTTGGTTTTTTCGTCTCTTATGTCAAAGTGGACACCTAAAAGACTAAGGTCCATAATTTTATCAAGAATTGGTGTATAATCCGGGATTACTCCTTCCCCGAACTTAACAATTACAGGAATATCTGCCTTAGAAAAGGCTTCAAGCCATTTAAAAAGTTCAGGTCTATTTTCAGGTAAAACCATAGCTCTAATTTTTCCGAGACATAAATACGGCTCATAACCTCCATGAATGTTAAGCTCTACGATATCTCCGCCAGCTTTATAGAAGCATTCAGCTGCCTTTAAGCCCCATGAAAGACTAGGTGTGGCCAGATTTAAACAGATATAAATTTTTCGGTTATTTCTTGCTTGCTTGCATTCCCCGGAAAGAAAATTAATGCAATCTTCTTCTCGCGATGGCAAAACGCATTTTCTCATCTTGTAAGCCGGCGGCTCGGCTAAATATGCTCCCATCTGAACCATAGCACAGCCTTTGGCTCTTTCTGCACAGAAAGGGCCATTAGCAATTTCCATCATAGAAGATAGAAATAGTTTTTTTTGAAGACCTTGACGAAGTTCCCTTAGTTTATTTTCCAACAATTCCTTCCTCCTTTTTTTTTGCCTTCTCTCGAAAATTTAGGATATCATCAGCTGTTGGTTCACCAAATAAATAACGAAGGCTTTCTAAATCATCTTTAGAAGTTATAAGAAACTTCTTAGAGCGGGGAGTAAGATAATCGTTAAAAAGGGGAACAGAGTCATTATAAGGCCAATCACCCGTCTTTTTTACTATACTTGTAAGTTTTCCTGCTGGAGTATAATAGGCCTTATAAAGAAGAGTACCCTCTTTTTTAGACATAGTTCATTCTTTCCTGAAAGCTCCTAAAAAGAGAGAGTAATTTTTCAACACTTCTCTTCTTTGGAAATCTTTCCCTTTACCAAGCTACTGGACCTATTTATTTTCTTAACAAAGATCTAACTTCATGGTTAATATTAACACACATTATTTTTTGTCAACTTCTATTTCGGTTCTGTGAAAAAGGAAAGTGCAGAATAATTACGAGAAAGAACCGCTCCCACTTCAGGAAAGAACGAACCATGTCGGAAGCCAGAACTCGGATAAGCTTTCTGCGTCGTTTAATCCTCCCTATAAGCTCTGCGAATTGCCTTGAGTGGATCGAACATTTCCTCAATCTTGCCTAATTTCCTCTCTAAAAGACAAGAAGGCTCGTAGGTATCAATATCCTCACCATTGGCAAATCCTTTGATTAACTCAACCATGTAAAGGAAGTTCCGAAGGGGAATATCTGGTGGTACCCCATGATCAACTGTAGGAATGTAACCCCCGTATTTTTTAGCCACTCTATATCTTCTAACAACTTCTTTACGCAACCCTTTGCGAGAAAATCGAAGCTCTCTTTTGTCAATCCCACCTTGGATAAAAAGCCTTGAATTCTTTTTAAGGTATCTTTCCGGATCATTATTAGCTGCAATTTCCATTGGCTCGATACCGTCGATACTGCTTGGATAAAAAACTTCTAGAATTTGTCCGTTGTACCCATCGGTGTCCATAACCACACAACTGACTCCTTTATTCTTGAAAAAATCATATAAACGCTGGTAACGAGACAACATGAACTTACGCATCATAGCGGGGGATATCATAGAGGCCGTTTTGTAGGCCATATCCTCAGAGATAACTACTTCATCTATCTTAATATGGTTTAATGGTTCCTCGAGCATTTCCATGATAAACCACATCCAATACTCCATAATTTCATGAACCAAACTAGGCTGATCATAGAACATTACCGAGAGATTTTCAAATCCTGTAAAATCCCTTGCTGTCCAGAAAAGACCTGGAACTCCTAATCTAACAGGTTCATCACTACGGTTACATACATCAATACGATCTTCCCAGTATTCATTCCCATGGAATGTTCGGTAAACGTCTGGGTTGAAAGTTTCTTCTTTGTTTTTATCTTTGGTAGGGATAAACCGTTCAGGTGTATGAAAATCAAAGCGTTTCTTCATTCTTTTCCAATCATCAGATGTTTTCACAGGGAATTCCAGATACTTCCTAGGCGCAAATCCCTCAGTTGGTTGATTAATAGCATCCATACGTTTGACACCCCTATGATCAATCCAGATACGCATATTGCCATCTTCTTTGATAGTCTTCTCCTCAAAAGGAGGGATAGGATCAAAATTGACTTTGCCAATACCTATAATCTCATCTTCTCCTACAAACTCAGACCATCTTTCCGCTTGTTTCTCGGACAAACCCTGTTTTCGCCAAGCTGCAAAGGTAGAGGTGCGCGGTTTTCCAAATAGATACGGCATACGGTCTATTTTCTCATGTTTGCAGATCCTGCGAAATCTTTCCCGGGATTTCATTTCACTCTCCTCTGAAAGAAAACATTCTGCGCTCTATTTATTCCATTTACTTGTTCCAAGTGGGGTAACGGCAAACTGTGATTGGAGAGGAATTTTCCTCAGATAAAAGTTGTAAATAAAACTTCCCTGCACAGTTACGACTGGCGTTACTTCCTCCTCTATCAGCACAGATTAGCAACCTACCGGCATTTGGATATTGATGAGAACCGAATTGTTCCCACCGCTTCTTATACTCTCTACTGCAAACTCAGATGTCTCATATTACCGCCCCATCAAGTATTTATCGAAAAAGGGAAAGGCCTTATTCCCGGCAAAGGAATGCTCCCCTAGGAATATGTCAAACTCGAGCTTATCCTCTGCCCCTGCCATCTCATATATCCTCTTTAAATGCTCGTTAGCTTTCCTAGTAAATTCAAATTTAAAGCAGGTATCATTCACTGCGCTTTCTACTAAAAGCGGCCTCGGAGCGATCAAACCAGCGATATCGGCAACATCAGCATATTTATACAGATAAGGAACAAATTGGGAACCACAGAGGTTACCCGATGTGTCCTCGATGGCGAGGTGATACGTCGTCGTAAGGTAACAGATGATATCGACAGCCTTTATTCGCTCCTCAAGAGCAGAGATATAGGTGGTCATTGTTCCTCCAAAGGAAAGTCCCATACATGCAATCCTTTCTGGATCGACTTCCTTTTGAGTTAAGAGAAAATCAAGAGCACACATTCCATCGTGGATATTTCTAGCCAAAAGTACCTGGCCTAAAAGAAGACCCCTGATAAAATAGATATTGCATTTGTTTTGATTGGGATAAGGCTCGGTATAAGCCATTCTTTCACCGAAAGGCCTGAAGTCTGGGCATATGGTGATATAGCCCCTTTTGGCCATCTGCTCGCCGTAATTATAATTAGATTCCCTAATAATCTTTTCCCTTTCCGACCGACCAAAGGTCACCCCGGCTACTGGATCCTTGCCGAAGGGGCCATGGCCATGGCAGCAGAGAATCGCTGGAATCTTTTTTCCAGAGGGAATATCCTTGGGCTTAAGGAGATAAAGAGGAAGGCGCATATGCTTTTCCGTGGCGATAGTGTATTTTTCCCGGACGAAATCCCCGCAGTCCTCCTCTCCAAGCTTGTCTGCCTCTAAGGGAACCTTTTGTGGAAAATTTCCCAGAAGCTCTAATAGCTTGGCCTTCAGCTCGCCATGCCATCTTTTGAAATCGCTTTTTGATCCACCTCTGAAGGAAAGGGAGGGAACTATACCCTTCCCCTCAGCAATATAATACCGTTCCATGCTGTTTAAAAACTCGGGCATTTTTATTTCCTCCTTCTCCGGGTCTTGGCCATATTTTTAGCAAAATAAATAATTTTTGCTCTTTGAGATAAGTCCTGTTAAGGTTCCTTCTAAAAAGAAGGGAGCATCGGATGTCTTCTAAAGATAGTAAAGGACTACGGATTAGGGTTATTAAACCCTGCATCCCCAAGTATTGCGTTTGTCCTTCTTGTGGATTAAAACAGCGGTTTAAAAAAGAAAATGAGCATTGGAAAACGGTCAAAGACTTCCACCTTGATAAACCAATCCTGCTTAAAGTACTGGTTGTATCTGCTAAATGTCTAAATCCTCACTGCAAGATTAAAAGTTTTCCCTTGCCCGTAAAAGGAGTCACAAAGTACCAAAGAGCGACGGATCGGGTGATTAAAGAAGGAGTAGCCGGTAATGTCTTAGATAATACTCCTCCGGAAAAAAATAAAAGAATGTTTTGCTCGCTCTTTCAATGTTACTGGTTCCCGACCAACCCTTGATCGCTGGAAGCACAAAGAAGCTGATAAGCTAAACTTCAAGGATATTATAGAAAAGCTGAAACCTTCAATCAAGAGTACTTTGCCTTGATGATCTTGACCCTGAAAGATCTACTCGTAAGCACCTTATAATCTCGGATAGGATAAAAGGGTATATCCTTTATCTTGATGCTCTTTTAGATCAAAGTGAAGAGGAGGTAGCAAAATACCGTACAATCCTTAAAGGCTTAGGAATAAATGAGGTTACCTGCTTCATTGTGGACATGTGGAAGTCTTTTCCGCCAGCCATGCACAAGGTTTATCCAGAGACAAAGATCCAGTACGATTACTTTCACATCTGGGAAGCTGTAAACCGCCATCTAGATAATGCTATGAAAGATTACTCTCGTTATTTAAGATATACAGGATTTCCCGAGCTTGCCAAAAGAGTATGGTGCTATAGAAGGACTTTTTTAAAGCACCCCAAAAGATATACCGAGAAGGATAAGGAAATAATGGATGAGATTATCTTATTCTGCGAACAAGAACTTTCTGCAAACATCCTTGTTTTGAAAGATCGAATAAGAGATATTTTTGAGAACAGCTTATCAGAAAATGAAGCTTACGAGAAAAAGAGCAAAGAAAAGTTGCCAAAAATATGGCCAAGTTTCTGTTATCGGCACTTTGGCAACTTTTAGGCAAAAATTAAGATCAGCTTCGGTTATGAACTCGAACAAACATTATAACTTCGCGATTCTTGACATTTAGCTCTTTTATACTTTTGAAAGTTTGCCTTGCCGATATCATCTAATATACAGAGTATCGGATTCAGATCGAACCGCGTTATCAGAACTCTACGGAAGAAGATGTGCAGATGTGATTCGCGGCCAAGCATTAACTTTACAAAAAGCCTCAGCGTATTTGCAGCCAGCCTGAATGCCTCGAAACTTTGCTACTATCTCCATGAATTCTAAAGGAGTCATATCATACTGATCCTTGAGCCAACTTTCTTGACTTTTATGCATTGAAAGCATTTGCTTCTTTATTTCGAAAACATCTGAAATGTCCACATACTCATCAGGCAAAAAGTTAACTCCGGCTACTGCGTCTCCAAAACAGAGATATGGGGTATCCAAACAAGGAGGGGAATCAGTCTTGATGTTTGGTATTGTG
>SDBT01008908.1_pt1 | contig 16326 bp, 12 predicted proteins | sample 2277101 | NCBI WGS metagenome assembly SDBT01 (sample SAMN10404973, study PRJNA504765) | marine sediment metagenome | isolation source: marine sediment core GS10_PC15, 103 cmbsf | place: Arctic Ocean: Southern Knipovich Ridge | collected 2010 | reverse complement strand
GTCAAAAGCAGGCTAAGCAGGGCCAGAAGCTCTCTTAGAGACATTATGGAGGCCCTTGTGGAATGAAAGAAAATAACGATATTGACGAATTGCTCAACGGCTTTATTGACGGCCAGCTTGACCCGCGTCAGCATACCGAGGTTCAAAGGCTTATCGCCCATGACTCACAGCTTGCACAAAAATTGCGGCAACTGCAGAAGACCAAAATGCTTGTTGGCGCCCTGCCGCATGCTGATGCCCCACCCGGAATGCTTGAGGATATAAAGGCTGCGCTGGAGAAAAGGTCGCTGCTGGCCGCCGAAGTCGATGATATCGATTGCAGGCGGGGCCGCAGACAATTATTGATGCGGAAAATGGCCGCTGTCGCAGCGATGCTTGCATTAGTTGCTGTCTTAGCCGCCCTGGTGTACTCGATTATTATACCCGACGGCCCCTCGCCGGCACCGCTTACGGCCACAGATTCTACCCAGCCCGTTGGCCCTGTTGCCGCAGACGACACCAGACCGGAAAAAACCGCAGCACCCCGGATACCAGTTGCCATAAACGTTATGGCCCGGTCCGGCTTCCAGGCCACCCTTGAACTGAAAACTGCTGACTTTGCCGCTACTGATAAATTGTTATTGGCGGCAATCAAAAACTGCCGGCTGCTTGATCTTCCTGAACATCCCACCGCACAGGATAATAAGGCAAGCTACTCACTTAACTGCAGCCGCCGGCAGTTAAACCGCCTGCTGACCGATTTAGCAAATATTTGGCCCCATTGCAGTTCATCTGCCCTGCTTGTCGATACCGCCCAGCCGCAACAGCGCATACTCGTACAAAACGTAACTACCCGGCAGATTGCTGAAATGGTTGACCAGCATACTCTTGAAGGTTCTTTGAAAGCCGCAAAGTATTTTGCCGTAATGAATAATATTGCTGCCATATCCGACAGACAAACCGCCTACGCACCCGCCAGGGTCTCGGACGCAGCAACAATACCCAGGCCGGTCTTGACTTCCGCACAGGAAACGGTTAAAAAAACTTCCGACCAGGCACCCGCCGACCGTATGATAAGCTTGACTATTGTGCTTACCGGCATTTAATGTCGTGAAATCACTTCTATCGTTGCTGTAAAAACGGAATTAACAGGGGTAAGGATGCTTCAGATAAAGGATTGTTGTCTGGTGGTCGTTGACATCCAGGGCAAACTTGCCCAGCTTATGTACGATAAGCACACCTTGTTTAAGAACGTTCCAATCCTTATAAAAGCCGCAAAAATCCTCGACATTCCGATTATATGGTGTCAGCAGTGTCCGAAGGCTCTCGGCGAGACTATCGGTCAGATAGCCGAGCTGTTGACCGACATTAAGCCCCTGAATAAGGCAACTTTTAGCTGTTGCGGCCTTGAGCAGTTTAACCAGAGCCTCAAGGCCCTCAACCGTCGTCAAATTATCCTCTGCGGCATTGAATCGCATGTGTGCATTTATCAGACTGCTGTGGATTTACTCAAGGCCGGTTTTTATGTCCAGGTCGTTGCCGATGCGGTTTCATCAAGAACTTTGGCCGACAAACAGACCGCTGTCGAAAGACTTAAAACATCGGCCATTGATATAAGCAGCGTCGAAATGACTTTATTTGAGCTTCTTGTTACCGCCGACCATCCGAAGTTCAAACCGGTTGTCGAATTAATAAAGTAACATCTCAAGCCGATTTTGTCTTTGTTTGGCCCTTGCTTTTGTCGCCGTCTTTTTTATCCGTGGCCTTCGGCTTCTTTTCCGAGCCCGTTGTGTCACTATCACCTGCTTCTTTTTTCCTGGCCTTGTGATAATCTTTACTGCGGTAATCTGTCTGGTAGAAGCCGCTTCCCTTAAAGATAATGCCTGAACCGGTCCCGATGAGACGTTTTAGTTTCCTCCTGCCGCACCTGGGGCATTTTTGAATAGCCGGCGCCGTTATGCCCTGAAAAAGTTCTAACTCATGCCCGCAGTCCGGGCATATGTATTCGTATGTAGGCATCCTGATTTACTCCTGGGGTTGCTTTTTGCCGGTGGTTTCCTGGCCGCCTTCTTGTGCCGGCTTTGCCTCGGTGCTGGTCTGTTCGCCGGCTTGCGCTGAAGTAACCTTGTTGACAATCACCTTGCTTGGCCGAATTACCCGGCCGTTGAGCGTATAGCCGCCCTGAAACTCCTCGAGCACTACGTTATCCTGGTGGCCGGCCTGGCTTTGCTGCATCATTGCCTCATGGTACGCCGGGTCGAATTTCTCTCCCACCGCCTTTATCTGCTCGACACCGTGTGATTTCAGTATGTCCAGCATCTGGTCGTATATAATTCCGATGCCTTTTACAAGAACTTGTTGGTCCTCGGAAGGGTGTGCGTTCGTAAGTGTATGGTTCAGATTATCCAGCACTGGCAGAAGTGTTTTTATTATTTTTTCTTTCTCGTATGAGATTGTGTCGGCGATTTGCCTGGGCGCCCGTTTCTGAAAATTCGTATAATCTGCACTTAAACGCTGGAATCGGGCGATTAACTTCTTTATAAGCTCGCCCTTGTTTAAAAGAGCTTCTCGTACCTTCTGCTGGTGCTCTTTGCCGACAGCATCTATTATTGCCTTGTCGTCTTTTGTTAAAAACACCTCTTCGAAAAGCTGCTCTTTCTGTTGCAGTAGTTTGTCCAGCAATTGCTCGAATTGTATCGGCTCGGCATTTTTTTTCTGCTGTTGCTTTTTTTCTTTCATTTTTCCTTTTCTGTCGTGCTTCATCTGTTGTTATCAAAGTACTTCTTAAGCTTTTCAAAAAAACCCAGGGATTCCGGCGAAACAGTCTTGTTCTCGGTCCTGGCAAACTCTTCCAGAAGCTGTCTTTGTCTGGCGTTTAATTTTGCCGGCGTTTCAATTACCACTTGCACCAGCTCATCGCCGACGTGCCCTGTACGTATGTCCGGCAGGCCCTGTCCCTTTATCCTGAATGTGCTGCCGTACTGCGTTCCCGCCGGAACCTTCAGTTGTCTGCTGCCGTTAAGACTCGGAACTTCCACGGTTGCTCCCAGCGCCGCCTGCGTGAAGCTTACAGGTACCGTCGTGATAAGATTGTTCCCGTTGCGCTCGAGGAATTCATGAGGTCTTATCGTTACGTAGCAGTACAGGTCGCCTCTTTGACCGCCGTTTCCGCCGGGTTCGCCTTCGCTGGCTACGCGTATGCCCTGTCCTTCATGGACGCCCGGTGGTATCATTATTGTCACCACCCTCTTTTTAGGCACTCTGCCGCTGCCTCGGCACGTCCTGCAGGCGTTGGTAATTATTTGCCCTGTGCCCCTGCATCTGGGACATGTTGAGACCATTTGGAAAAGACCGCCGCCCCGCACAACCTGCCCGGTGCCGCCGCAGGCAGGGCACTTGCCGGGCGCTGTTCCTCGCTCACAGCCGTTGCCGTTGCACTGTGCGCATATATCCTGCCGCATAAACTCGATTGTTTTTTCCGTACCTTCGGCGACTTCGTTCAGCGTCAGTTCCGTGGTTGTCTCAAGGTCATACCCGCGTGTTGGTCTGCGCCTGCCGGGCCGCCGGCTGCGAGCACCGCCGAATATACTGCTGAAAAAATCGTCGAACCCGAACATAGAGAATATATCCTCTACGTTCATTCGCGAAAAATCATGTACACCTGTCCCACGCAGACCTTCATGGCCGAACTGGTCGTATTGACGACGCTTGTCTGCGTCGCTGAGCACCTCGTACGCCTCGGCGCATTCCTTGAACTTGACCTCAGCCTTTTTATCATCCGGATTCTTGTCCGGATGATACTTCATTGCCATGCGCCGATACGCACGTTTAATATCTTCCGGGCTGCTGTTTTTGCTTACGCCCAGAACTTGGTAGTAATCTCGCTTGGCCATAATCTCGTATTGCGTATCGCGTATTGTGCCGTGCCTTTTTCTTCCTTAGTTTACGCAATACGCATCACGCACGACGCAATACGTTATCTTACCGACCCCGGTATAGGTTCCTGGTCTTTCTCTTTATCCTTCAAATCCGTTACCACCACATTGGTGGTCAGCATCAGTCCCGCAACGGAGCTTGCCATCTGAATGGCCGTCCGGGCAACCTTCGCAGGGTCGATAATCCCTGCCTTAAACATATCTGTGAATTGACGCGTATTGGCGTCGTAGCCGATGTTTGCCCGTTTTTGAAGCCTTTCCATTAGTTCGGCCACCACCACATCACCGGCATCACTGCTGTTATCTGCAATTTGTTGTGTTGGCGCCTTCAGCGCGTTCATTATTATGTCAAAGCCTGTTTTCTCATCGCCTCTGACTTTGGCCTTGGCCTTTTCCACCAGCTCGATGGCACGCAGGAATATGATTCCTCCACCAACCACAACACCTTCTTCTGCTGCTGCTCTTGTGGCATGAAGGGCGTCTTCAAGCAGGTCTTTACGTTCCTTCATTTCCGTTTCCGTTGCTGCTCCTGCCTTTATTACTGCTACTCCGCCGGCCAGCTTTGCGAGACGTTCCTGAAGCTTTTCGCGGTCATAATCACTGGTTGTCTTTTCGATTTGATTGCGGATTTGGTCACACCGCTCGTTTATCTGTTTCTTTTTGCCGCCGCCTTCGATTATTGTTGTCTTATCTTTGTCCACAACTATCTTTTTGGCCTGGCCTAACTGTGATATTTGGATGTTTTCCAGCTTTACCCCTATGTCTTCCGTAAGCACCTCTCCGCCGGTCAAAACAGCCAAATCGCTTAAAATGGCCTTTCTGCGGTCACCAAAACCAGGAGCCTTGACCGCACAGACCCTTAACACCCCCTGTAAACGGTTGATAACCAGTGCCGCCAGCGCTTCGCCCTCTACATCCTCAGCCACAATCAGAAGCGGCTTGCCTACGTGTGCGATTTTCTCCAGAAGCGGAATCAGTTCACGAACGTTGGATATTTTCTTTTCGTGAAGCAAAATATAACAATCCTCAAGAACCGCATCCAAAGTTTGCGGGTCGGTCATAAAGTACGGCGATATATAACCCTTATCGAACTGCATACCCTCTACCACGCTCAGTTCGTTTTCCATCCCTTTACCTTCTTCGATTTCGATTACGCCTTCTTTGCCGACCTTGTCCATGGCATCAGCCAGCAGTTCGCCGATTTGAGAATCATTGTTTGCGCTAATCGTAGCCACTTTTGCTATATCGCTGTGGCCTTTTACGGGCACGCTTGCCGATTCGATGAACTTTGTCACTACCTCTGTGGCCTTGCTGATACCCTGCTGGATTGCCATCGGGTTGACGCCTGCGGTAACGTGTTTTAGACCCTCGGTATAGATTGCCTCAGCCAGTATCGTCGAGGTGGTTGTTCCGTCGCCGACCACGTCGCTGGTTTTGCTGGCGACCTGGTTAACCATCTTGGCTCCTATATTCTTGAACGGCTCGGGCAGGTCGATTTCCTTGCTTACCGATACCCCGTCTTTTGTTACCTTTGGTGGACCCCAGCTCCTGTGAAGAATTACGTTTTTACCTGTTGGCCCCAGCGTGACTTTGACTGCCTTGGCCAGTTGTGACAGACCTTCTTTAAGATGTGTCCGTGCCGTATTATCGAACATTAATTGCTTTGCCATTTCCTTATCGCTCCTGTAAAGTTCTTATTCGCAACACCTCGTTGAGCGCGTTGCTTTTACCCTGTAGAATTTACTTTTCCACTATCCCGAGAATATCGCTTTCATGCAGAATCACAAGCTTTTCTCCGTCAATTTCCACTTCGTTGCCGCTGTACTTGCCGTATATGACCTGGTCGTTCTTTTTTACGGTCATTTGCCCTAATTTGCCGTTATCCAGCAGTTTTCCCGGTCCCGCCGCAATTATTTTCCCGATTTGTGGTTTTTCTTTCGCCGTATCCGGCAGAAAAATCCCTCCTGTGGTTTTCTCCTGTGCATCGGATTGTTTTATTACTACTCGATTATCCAGCGGTTTAAGTTTCATAACTATAGTCTCCTTAGTCAAAACTGTTTTTGTCCTTTGAATCTTTTGTTTTACATCATATCCATACCACCCATGCCTCCCATGCCACCCATGCCTCCCGTGCCTCCCATACCGCCCATGCCGGCTGCGCCTGGCGGCATGTCTTCTTTTTCTTTCGGCTTTTCAGTAACAAGACAATCAGATGTCAGCAGAAGTCCCGCTATACTTACTGCGTTTTGAAGTGCTATGCGTGTTACCTTTACCGGGTCAATAACGCCGCTTGCAAGAAGGTCTTCGTACTTGTTGGTGTCTGCGTTATAGCCGAAACCACCCTTGCCTGCGGTGACCTTGTTTACGACCAGATTGGCCGTTGCCCCTGCATTGTCCGCTATATAGTAGCAGGGCATTGCCAGCGCCTTGGCCACGACGTCCGCTCCTGTTTGCTCGTCACCCTGAAGTTTTAGCTTCTTGACCGAATCTATACACCGTATAAGCGACGTACCGCCGCCCGGCACGATACCTTCTTCTATGGCCGCCCGTGTGGCGTGAAGCGCATCTTCGATTCGCGCTTTTCTTTCCTTCATCTCTGCCTCGCTTGCTGCGCCGACGTTGATTTGCGCCACACCTCCGGTAAGCTTGGCCAAACGCTCCTGAAGTTTCTCCCGGTCGTAATCACTGGTTGTTGTTTCTATTTCACCTTGTATTTGCTTGATTTTGCCGTTTATGACCTTTTCATTGCCGGCCCCTTCGGTCATAATTGTATTGTCGTTGTCTATTGTGACCTTCCTGACCTGGCCGAGCTGTTTTATGCTGATGTTTTCCATCTCGATACCGAGGTCCTTGTATATCGGCTCTGCTCCCGTCAATACCGCTATATCGCCAAGCATTGCTTTCCTGCGGTCGCCGTAACCCGGTGCCTTGACCGCTGCAACTTCCAGCACGCCTTTGAGCTTGTTTACTACCAGCGTGGCAAGTGCCTCGCTTTCAACGTCTTCAGCTATAATCAGCAAAGGCCTTTTGCTTTTTGCTATCTTTTCAAGCAGCGGCACCAGCTTGGCAACATTGCTGATTTTATCTTCATAGACCAGTACGTATGCCTTCCTCAACTCACATACCATCGTATCCTTGTTGGTCACGAAGTGTGGCGAAAGGTAACCGCGGTCAAACTGCATACCCTCGACGAATTCCACTGTCGTCTGGAGCCCTTTACCTTCTTCTACGGTAATGACGCCGTCTTTACCGACCCGTTGAAATGCCTGTGCCATTATCTTGCCGATTTCTCTGTCGTTATTGGCTGATATGGCCGCGATGTTAATAATCTCGTCGGCTTTGGTTATATCTATCGGCTTTGAAAGAGACACAAGTTTGTCGGTTGCCGCCTTCACAGCCTTTTGCATACCGCGGTTGATGGCCATTGCATCACCACCTGCTGCAATGTTTCTGTAGGCCTGCTTGAGCATCGCTTCGGTCAGCACAGTAGCGGTTGTCGTCCCGTCGCCGGCCACCTTCGAGGTTTTCTTGGCCGCTTCCTTGACCAGTTGTGCGCCGAGGTTCTCGTTCTTGTCCAGCAGCTCGATTTCTTCCGCGACCGTTACACCGTCTTTGGTTACTGTTGGACCGCCCCAGCTTTTATCAAGGATTGCGTTGCGACCGCGCGGACCCAGCGTCGATTTGACCGCTGAAGCCAGTTTTTCCACACCAGCCAGCAGTTTCGCACGTGCTTCGGAATCAAATGATAATTCTTTCACTGCCATAATTGCCCATCTCCTTATCTCGATTGTACCTGGTTAATTTATTTATACCCGATTCTTTAAAATGCCTTGGTTTTTACATCACCATCAAACTTATACCAGATATGCAAAGAATGTACCAGATGTTAGCGAACAGAAGATACCATTGTTGAAATGTGAGTTTAAGTCCTTGTGTCATAGGGGCTTATGTTGAATGGAAATTGTGCCGCCTGCCGCCGTGCTTTGACCCAACCGTCTAAAAAGTACCAGTTTTGGCAGCCGACATACCCCTTTTGCGCCATCTTGACAGGTCTGCAAATGGCCGCCCGTCCTTTATTTTGGTCATAATCCCGTGTCAAACGTATTCTACTGTCGCAGGCGGTTTCGGCGTTAAATCATACAGACACCGGTTTACACCCGGTATCTGCACTATGCGTTGGCAGATGTGGTTTAACTTATCCCACCCAAGCTCTTTGACAGTCGCGGTTCGCGCATCTATACTGTCGATACAACGTACAACGACAATCTCGCCAAACTCGCGTTTGTTGTCTCGTATTCCTGTTGCACGGTCGCTCAAAAGAACCGCCAGATACTGAAATGCCCCGCTTTCAGACAGTTCTTCTTCGACGATTGCTGTTGCTGTGCGTACTGTCTTTAATCTTTTCTCTGTGACTTCTCCCACGATGCGCGTTGCCAGTGCCGGCCCGGGAAAGGGTATCCGCCGGCTCAATTCACCCGGCAGCTCAAGCAGCCTGGCCACCTCACGTACACCGTCTTTTCGCAGGCTCTTCAGCGGTTCAAGCAAGCCGTAACCGTAAGCCTTTTGCGTATCGATACCAATCTGGACAAGTATGTTATGCTGGCGCTTTATCCCCGCCACCGTCTCCTCTATATCAGTAAGAATAGTTCCGTGCAGCAGGAATTTTGCCCCTGATTCTTTTACCAGCCGGGCGAATACCTTTGAATAGAAAGTATCCGTAATGGCCTGACGCTTCTGTTCCGGGTCTGTCAGACCCGCCAGGGCGCCGAGAAACTCCTGCCTGGCATCAATCAGCTTAACCTTGATACCCAGCTTACTGAACAATTTGACCACATGCTCAGGCTCACCTTCACGCATCAGCGCGTTGTCCACAAACACCGTTTCCAATTGGTCGCCTAGCGCACGGTGCCCGAACACGGTTACAACTGAACTATCAACGCCGCCGCTGAGCGCATTAATTGCTTTTTCCTTGCCGACTGTGTCCCGGATTTCGGAAATTTGCTCTTCGATGAATTTTTTATAGTCCATATTACTTCCTTATCATTGCATCTTAATTAACCGCCACGTTCAAAATACAAAGCAGCCCTGAATTTATATCAAGTCAATACACCTGTAAATCTAATTATTTTAATAGAAACCGTCAGCAATTGTAATACACCCGACAGTATCTTTATCGAAACGCACTTTTTCTCTGTGATTATCTATAAATACCGCTTGCCTTTTTCGCCCACATCCGCGCCGCGCAGATATGTCGGCTTAAGCGGTCCTGCCTCGGCAAATCGTCCCTCCAAAGCCATTTGCCAGCCCAGCATATGCACCTTTTGCGCTGTTGGGCTCCAGTACTGTTCCGGCAGAAACCTGAAACCTTCGGCCTTGAATTTATCCTTGTAATAGACGAGACCTTCTCCTGACAGCCATATCGGCTGTTTGCTTTTTCCAAACTTCTCGACAAAGGCTTCCGCCGTCATCACACAGTCAGGGACAATCTTCTTCCAGTTAAAAACAGCTGCCCTCGCCGAATCATCCTTACCCGGACTGTTTGAATCTATTTGATTAGCTGCTCTTTGATATACAGCGGTAAAAAACTCTCCCCTCTTGGCATCCAGAATACTTGCGGTCTTTGCAGGCGCTGTGCCGTCATTAGTTTTATACTCACTGCAGTTGGCCGCAATTACATCCAGTGTATCGACCGCAACGATTTTCACCCCGCCGGCAAGACTCATTATTTTCGCCATCGTTGTTGCTATGCGAAGCCCTGTAAAGCTTCCCGGCCCTGCCGATATATAAATATGACCGATTTCATTTGCCTTGCGACCAAGCGCACGTAGTAAATCCTCTGTTGCCTGAAACACTTCCATACTATGACGCATCGGCGCCGAAAAACACTGCTCGCTCAGTATCCGGCTGCCTGTTGCTATTGCAACTGCGCCCATTCTGCCGGAGCTTTCAACCGCCAGTATCAACGGTTCTGCCATTGCCTTATCCTTCACTGCCGAAAGCAGACCAGTTCACGTCTATCGTTGACCTGAACCGATGCTGCATTTTTCCTAATTGTCCTTTTATCGATTCGCCGATTAATCAATTACAGTGGTTTTCCGAGGGATGTTACTGCCTGGCTGGCAATAAATCAAATTTTTCCCTTGATAAAACCTGGTAAAATGCTTTTCTTAACAGGTACTGATTTAGCGGCGGTGCTTTTCAAAAAACCTAAAGTAAGAATATTGGTGTATATAAAGGTTGTATTGAACAAAATTTTTTCCCGGGAGGTTTGAAATTGAACGCTAAAAGGTCATCAGTTCACTTCTTCTCCGGATGGGGTCTGCCGGTAATTGGCTTAGCGATTGTGTTTCTTGTAACCCCTGCCTTCTCTGAGCTGGCGGCTCCCTGGCCGAACAATATTGAAAAATCTGCCGTTATGCGCCGAACTGCGCAGAACTGGATGCAGGTCGGTGTCGAGTTATACGCCAGAGGACTATACCAAAAAGCACAGAGCGCCTTTAACCGCTCTCGGCAGTATGACTTCTACCTCGACCCCGATGAGCGCCAAACCCTGGCCTCGTTCCTCGAAAAGACGCAAAGGGCACCAGCCGAGAGGAAACAAATTTTACAGATTTTTGAAAATGCCGACCAGTTCATTAATCAGAAAAAATACGAAAACGCAAAAACTGAACTCGAAAAGCTCAAAGGAAACCGGTTTCTAACAACCGCCGAGCAAAAACATCTCACCGAAAAAATTAAAATGATAAACAACCATTGGCTGTTGCGGAAAAAACAGCTCACAACCTTGTATGACCGCAGCGTAAAGTTCTACCGCGCCGGCCAGTTGCACAGGGCCCGCGATGGTTTTAACGAGGTTGCCGGAAGTGACTTGTTGGCCCCAAACATAAGAAAAATAGCACAGGATTACCTGACTAAAATCGACCGGTTCTTAAGTCAGGCTCCTCCGTCTTTGTGGTCGCTGCGGAACCAGTCTCCGGACAAACTCACATACCCACAAAAGCTTGTTACCGAATCTGTTGACAAAAACCTGTCACTGACCGCGAAGCAGATAAATCAAACTCAGGTCCCTGACTTTATTGTGCCTGCCGGCGAACATAACGTACATCTTGAATCTCTTAATCGCAAAAGAAACATTTTACGAAGCTATGCAACAGCGCTGATTAACGACGCTATTGAAAAAGCGAAAAAACATTTGACCCAGGGCAGATTCTATAAGGCCAAAAAGGCTCTTGATGCTGCCAAAGAGGCGGTAAATGAAAACCGTCTTTACCTGGGTAGTGATAGTGTCAACGGGTACCATCGCCGGATTAAAGCCCTTGATGGGCAAATAGATGCCGCAAGGTCACAGTGGCTTGGCACCTGGGACTAGACTAAGAACCTATCCGAATAACCCGGCCTATTGCGGCCGGCTGCAAAGCCGCAGGTGCAATTCCGCAATATCCTTAGAAGCGTGCAGGACTCATTTTCACTGTGCTGTTGCGAATTTTGGACATTAAATTCTCCAGCCGCAAAATACTTTCTGCTTAGCCCGGCCTTAAAATTGCCCCTCATCGTGGATGCAGGAATTTTTTTGAAGCGGTCAGCCCTGGCGGAAAAACCCAGATTTTGTACTCGCAGAGCGTAGAACCCGCTTCCTTTGCGGCTCCGAAATCGCCGAACCACAGAAAAGCCGATTCGTGGCAAAGTACCCCCTTTACCTTTGCTACAATTGTGCAACTTTTGCCAATTTTCCGGCTCTTATGATATGTCTTAGCCTATGCCGCATGCCATCTGCGGCCCGTAATATAGGACCTGACGCAACGAAATAGACGATATTGGCAAAGTACGCATAAATCAAATTTTTTCCTTGCAAAAAAGCCCCATTACTGTTATCCTAATTGGTGTAGTTGCCCCATCTTAAAGTGGTGGGTACGTATCCTATCTAAGTGATCGGAAACTCTTGGGTGATGAAAAATTTCCGGTGTTTTTTGGCTGGAGGGGTGAAATGAAGTCTTCTCTTGTAGGCTGGATTATCTTTCTTTTCTTAGCGTTGACGCTGCCGACATGGGCGCAGACAAGGCAAACCGACAGGCAAAGAATTGTCCATCGTGTAGCGCAAAAATGGATTGAGGTCGGCACCGAACAGTATCAAAGGGGCTTCTTTAGGGCTGCGGAGCAGTCATTCGTGCGGGCGCTGGATTACCACGAATATCTAACCGCCGCTGAAAATGAAGAACTGAACAAGCTTCTTGAAAATGCCCAACATGCTGCGCGCCAGAGAGACAGCGCCGTCGAGGATTTGCACAGAGCCGGGCAGTTCCTTCAGCAGGGCAAGTTAGGCAAAGCTAAAACCTGCTTTACCAGAGCCCGTGATAATGAATTCCTGCCTAAAGACAGGCGTGCTCTGGTTGACGGCGAGCTCGAGAAATTGAAAAAGTTGCTTGCTGCAAAGAAGGATGAAATCGCTGACATTTATAGCCGTAGTGTCGAACTGTACAACAGCGGCGAACTCGAGAAGGCCCGAGAAGGATTTCTTGAAATCGCCGACAGTGACGTATTGCAGGTGCCCCGGGGCGAGAATGCCCGGGACTACCTGGTAAGAATCGATAAGGTCCTGGCGGAAAGAGCCGAGGCCCAGGTACTGCAAACTGAAGAAAAAACCGCCGAGGTTCGTATCGGCGTAATTGAAATTGAAGCCGAATTGCTTGGCGAAGAACCGCCCGCACGCGAAGCTGCTCGGCAGCAGCCTCTGCAGGTGACTGAGCCTGTCAGCGAAAAAGGCGGTTATATTCAGGTAATCAATCGCAAAATAAATATCCTCCGAAGTCACACCAAGGCCGTTGTTGAAGACGCGGTAAACAAAGCCCGGGAGGCAATCAACCAGGGCCAATTTGACAGTGCCGAGCAGATAATTTACGGGGCTCGGCGCACAGTCAACGAAAATCAGCTCTATCTTGGCCAGGATGTTTTCAACTATTACAGCGATACCCTTACCCAGCTGCAACAAAAAGTAGGCGACCGCAGGCAGCTTCAGACTCAGCAGTTGGCCCAGCAAAGGCAGCAACAGGCTGTAAAAGCACAGGTTCGATACAGGCAGCAAATGGAAGCTGACAGAGCTAAAAGAATTGCAGAGCTTAGGGGCAATGCCATTGCATATCAGAAACAGCAGCGATATGAAGAAGCCCTTGGCCAGTTGCAGAGCCTGCTGGCAATAGACCCGTTGAACAACGAAGCTATTATCTTAAAGGAAACGCTTGAGGACATGATTAACTTCCGCAAGCAGCTGGAAGTGCGGAAAGAGGCCGACAAAGAAAGGGTCAGCGTTCTGCTTAAAAGCGATGAATCCGGAATCCCCTTTGCAAGGGAACTTACGTACCCCAAGAATTGGCGAGAAATTGAGGCCAAAAGAAAACCCGAGGAGGTAATTGGAGAGGACTCAGCCGACGTTGTTACCTACAGGCAACTCGATGAACTGGTGGACCTGTCGGGTCTGACCCCGCAGACGTCGTTTAGTGATGCCATGGAGCAGTTAAGGCATTCTGTGGAACCTGCCCTGAAGCTGGTTGTGCTCTGGCGCGACCTGCAGGAAAATGCCGACATTGACCAGTTTACCCCTGTAAATATGAACGCCGTAGCCGATGTACCTCTTGGTACCGCCCTGAAGTTGTTGCTCAAATCGGTATCGGGCGGCCTGGTTGACCTTGATTACGTGGTTGAAAATGGTGTTGTTACCGTTGGAACCGCCGATGCGCTTCCCAGCGAGCTGGAGCCTCGCGTTTATGATGTGACCGTCTTGCTGGGCAGGCCTGCTGATTTTTACGCCCGCAGCGGCATGGGTGGCGGCGGCGGTGGCGGTGGAGGCGGCGGCGGTGGCCGTGGCGGTGGAGGCGGCGGCCGTGGCGGCGGTGGCGGTGGCGGCGCTGGTGGCGGCGGTGGCCAGTATTTCGAAGAATATCTCGATGTTGATGAAGAGGAAATGGATAGTGAAAGATTGGCCGAGGAGGCCGCACAGAGGGCTGAAAACCTTAGAGCCCTTATTCAGGAAACCATCGAACCTGATAGCTGGTTCGAAACCGGAACCGGAACCGGAACGATAACCTTTTATGAGAACAAAAAGCTTGTTGTCCGACAAACACCCGAAATTCATAACAAAATAAAGAAACTGCTCAAGGAAATGCGAAAATCCCTTGGCCATCAGGTTGCCATCGAGGCCAGATTCCTTTTGGTTGGGGAGAACTTCCTTGAGAACATTGGCCTGGATATCGATTTCAGAATCCGCGCCGGCGGTTCCTGGGGCAATATCGACTTCTTGCAGAAATCTGCCGACTCTGTCAGGCCCAAGGCTACCAACATCATAGGCAGCCTTGGTGATGTTATTGCCGATGCGTATGAGTTCCCCGACGCCATACGCACGGAGTTTGGCGGCGCTATTCTCAACGACCTGATGGCAAACTTTGTTATCAGGGCCACGCAGACACACAAGGATATAAAATCCTTGATTGCTCCAAAGATAAGCGTGTTGAGCGGTGAAATGGCTTCTTTCAGGATGCAGAGAACCATCCGGTATGCCCTGCCCCCGGATATATCCTACGGCGGCTTTGGTTACGGTACAGGTGCCGGTGGTGGTGCAGGTGGTGCTGGCGGAGGCTACGGCGGCTTCGGTGGAATGTCCAGCATGATGCAGAACTATGGAGAGATTCCTACCGGAACCATTCTCAACGTCACACCGACTATCACCCCTGACAGAAAGCACGTGCTGCTGAATATTGTTACTGAATTGCGCGACTTGCTCGAAATGAAGGATTATACGGTGGAAGTACCGGTCGGCGGCGGCGCTGAGCCTGTATCATATACTATTACTCTGCCACAGACCGAAATATCCAGGCTGCGCACCCGTGTCAACGTCCCTGATGGCGGAACCTTGCTCTTAGGCGGACAGAAGAAAACTGCTGAAATTGAAATAGAATCGGGAGTACCGTTCCTCAGCAAAATTCCCATAATTGGAAGGGCCTTTGAAAACAGAAGTAAAATCAAGGACCACAAAATATTATTGATAATGGTTAAACCAACCATCATCCTGCAGGAGGAGGCCGACGCTGAGGCAATTGCAGCCATGGAGAACGGCTAATACCCAATATTCAAAAAAAATTACAGATTAACGTCTTATTTAATGCCTTAATGCCTTTTACGGTAGTAGTAGTATCGCATCTTATAGTATGGGGGAGGTGGGTTCATAGTGCTGAAAACTCGCAATGGCTTCTAAGTAAAGTCCTAATAACTAACTGTCTATTATCTAATTTGTTTGCCAAACAGGCCTTAATGTTATATAATAAAAGATGAGGAAAACCTGCTCTATTATCGGCCTCACAAGGGCCGATGCTGACATGTATGCACGAATAAAACAGAAAAGCTAAACGCCCGCAATTTGGAGGAGCGCGAAGATGAAAAGAAAAACTCTTATCGGCCTGATATTAGTGTTGTTTTTTTCCAATCTGACGATGGCTGCGACTCTGCCTGTGCCCTCATCGCGGTACCAGACAATACAAAGTGCTCTTGACGATGCTGTCAACGGTGATGTGGTTGTTGTCGCACCGGGAACCTACACTGGCGGCGGTAACAGCGACCTGGATTTTCATCAAAGGGCCGTTACCCTCAAAAGCTGGATTAATCCGGCTAATCCCGACCCAAATATAGTTGCTGGCACGATTATTGACTGTGGCGGCACACTTCAGAATCCGCATAGGGCCATCTATTTCTTCAACGTAGGCAATAACACCAAAGTCCAGGGCTTTACCATAATAAACGGATACCAGCGCGGCCCCCGCGGTGCTGATGGGCAGCGGGAACAACCGGTGACGGGCGATATTTTCGTTGACCCGGAGAACGAAGAGGAGTACGGCTACTATGCCAAGTCAGGCAAGGACGCTATCGGCAATGGGCAGGGTGGCGCGATATACTGCCTGCAGGCTTCTCCCACTATTGAGTTCTGTGTTATTAGAAACTGCCAGGTCGCAGGTGCCCTCGGCGGAGATGGTGCAGATGGCTTTGATGGTATATGGAGGTATGTGGACCCTGAGGACCCGAATAATTTAATAGAGGTCAGAAATGGCCAGTGGGCTGGAGATGGCGGTGATGGCAGAGGTACCGGTTACGGCGGTGCAATCGCCTGTGCTAATCACAGCAGCCCCATTATCAGGAACTGTCGCATAGAGAATAACATTGCACGGGGCGGCTGCGGCGGAAATGGCGGCAACGGCGGTGAAGGCGACGCGGCCAGCAATATGGCCGGTGCCGGCGGAAATGGCGGCGACAGTATTGGTGACGGAAGAGGTGGCGGCCTGTATTCCGACAGCACAAGCCGTCCGGTTGTTGTCGATTGTCACTTTATAAACAACACTGCTACTACCGGCGAACGCAGCAAAGGGGGCCTGTT